>ENA-ORSM01000067-ORSM01000067.1-human-gut-metagenome-genome-assembly--contig:-NODE-67-length-77997-cov-6.069808_pt1 | contig 77997 bp, 71 predicted proteins | sample MGYA00241903_ERZ509170 | MGnify/ENA primary metagenome ERZ509170 (study PRJEB26280, sample SAMEA2338784) | human gut metagenome | biome: human gut; feature: human-associated habitat; material: faeces...
GTGGGAAACCGGGCTTCTCTCCGTGCTTTACGCGCCGGAAGAAGTTCTGATACGCATCATCGAGATCACGGAGAGAAGACTGCAACGCTGTTGCGTCTACTTCCCGCAGCCATGATGTCTCTTCCTGCTTCTTTAAAACGGTTAGGTCATTCGCGCACACATAGTAATTTGCGGTTTTCCCGGACTGCTCATACAAATCTTTACGGTAGGCGAGATAGTGATTGAATACAAACCGGCAGCATCCGAATGTGCGGAGCATTTGAGTTTCCTGCTCTCTGTTCGGATATAGCCGGAATTTATAGCTGTATTCCATCTTTTCTCACCTCCTGCATTTTCTTCATTATACACGATATATGGCGTTCTTGCAACGCCTACACCGCCTTATATCCTCATACCTAAAGGCAGGGGCTTACGGCGCTTTTGGATAAAAGGAGTATCTCATATTGTACCTTATATATTAAAAATCATATTATTCCATCGTGACAGGGGTTATAGGAAAATTTTTATATTTTTCGTTTAAATTCCATTCATTTATGGAAAGCACCTCAAATTCTAAAATTAGCTTTTGTTTAACTAAGGGAAGCCGTTGAAGTTCAAACGGCAACAGATCTATGATCTTATTGCGAATGGCTTTTCTTGTAGTAGTATCCCCTTTTGGATATTCTAGTATGTAGATATATCGAATGGGTTTGTTTTTCCCTATGGCTTTTAGGAAAATCCAAGAATCATAATACTTATATGCGATTTTGTTAAGCCTTTTTTGATCTGAGGGGACGAAACGTTCTGGCTTAACGGCAGAAGATATACTGGCATTTTTGTATTCAAGCAGTATAATCTCATTTTCGGTCTCTGCAATAAAATCAACATCACTTAGAATACTTGCTTTATTTTTTTGAAAAGTATCGTGCAGCTCATCTGTTACCCATATAGCATCCGTAAAATCAAACTGATAGCAATGGTTTTCATCTTGAAATATTTTACTCTTCATTGCCATTCACCTTATTATTATAGACCTCGTCCAAAAGAGAATCAAATGCGCTTACAATAGGATTGTGTTCCAAAGAACTGAATTGAGAGGCTGTATCGCAGCATACAGTATCGCTACCGTCATATAAGGAAAAATATTGAACGTTATCTGTTTTGAGAGCACGTGTTTCAATATATTTAGCCAAAATATAGTCGTGCGTTGCGATAAATATTTGAACGCCACTGCGTTGTAGAGCAAGAAGCATGTCAGCAATAATCGGAATATGTGTGGGATTTATGTTTGCTTCCGGTTCATCCCAAAACAAAATAGAGCCTTTTTCGAGAGTTCCATTTTTTGCAAGCTGCCAGATTAACGCAATTTTCCGAATTCCTTCTGCAACCAGATTGAATTCAAGTTTAGAGTTCCCATGCTTAAGATAAAATTCATCTTTTTGTGTATCAAAAAAAACTTTTCCTTCAATAATGCGTTCAATTTGAGTTAGCATAGACTGCTTTGAAGCTGCATTTTTCCCAAGAGAAATATCGATTTTGGCAGAATTAACAATGTCAAGATATGTGTCATCAAAGATAACATTGTTTTTTTCTACGGCAGCACTAAGATTGTATGCGTTAGAGAGAATTTCTTTTGCAGGAATAAATGTGCTTGTTAGATCTTGAAAAAGCTTTTCCCATCTATCTTCACCAGTTATATCTGCATCCCATTTTTTAGTTTTAATATTAAACTTTGCGGAAATTGTTTTAGATTCACCACTTCCCAAGGAGCTGCCACTAACACGAATGATTGCATCGTTATTACCCTGTTTTCTGCGAACTAATCGAGAAATTCTATGTTCATCTGGCAAAAAGCAACGAACAATTTTTTGAGCAAAGGAAACTCGGGGATCGACGGCTTGGCAAGCACTATATAGCAATTTCATAATATGTGTTTTACCTTTTCCGTTTACACCCACGAGCACATTGATTCCACTGCAAAATTCGAGTTCCAAGCGATCAAATACAGTAAAATTCTTTAATGCGATTTTGTCTATGGGCATAGAATTTACCTCCTTAAGTGACTATTTACTCTTCCAGCAGATCACAGCCTGCAAACAGAACTTACACGGTCTCCCCAAGCGTATAGGTTCGACGTGTATCCTACCTTTTTCAATTATACATGATATAGGAACTTCTTGCAATCCTTATATCTCTACACCTCATATCCCCTATTTCGGAAAAGCAGGGGCCTTACGGCGTTCTTTCGGTAATACCTATTATGAGCAGAGTTGAGAAATCTATCCTTTTCACAAATCATCAATTCGGTTGAAGCCCCGACACTTTAGTGTCGGTTTTATTTTTTATCCTTGGTTTTCAATATAATGCTCGATTGTAGATTGTGATACTTCTCCTATGGATGCTGCAAAGTATCCGTCTGACCAAAAGGTGTGTTCCTTCCAGTAACAATGGGAAAGTTCCTTGTAATGCGTCTTCCATATTTGCCATGTTGTATGTTGTTTCAACCTGCTTACAATCTTTGTGATACTATCTATTGGATTATGTCACCAGACGAATTCGAACGAGTATATGAAAGAACACACACTAAGGCGGAGCTTCTGGCAGGTTAAAATGGGGAGAATTTTCTCATTTTAACCTGTACTAAATCTTGACATAGCACCATTGTTATCTTTTCGGTATTTTTGTCACCAACCTTTGCAACACCCAATAAGTCATTATACTTAATGCTTCCTTATCAGGCGTTAGCAAAAGAAATCACCCTCTTTTGAAATCACCCTCTTTTTTGAAAGAGGGTTGCCGCCTATCGTTTCTGACTGCTCCCACGGGCTTGCCCGTGGGAGCAGTCAGATTTATGTTTCAAGATTCAATCGCTTGGTACATAACAGCTAAAATAATTTTGACAAAAAGAAAAATACTATTGACAAATGTGTGGACAAGTAGTATTGTTAGGACAAAGATAGGTATAGTATGTTAAATTGGATTTGCTATGTCTACGTTTGAAGAAGTTTCCAAAGCTTCTTGTTGGATAAACACTTTGTCTGCGACCGTTTGCTTTTTCAGAAAGGTATAGGGATTCCAATGTACGATGTGCGATAAGTTTAATCGAAAGAAAAGTGTGTTTCTGCTTACAACATAATCATATGTACAGAAGAGTGATATGTGAGGAAGAGAAATATGCTTGCACATTAAAAGCTTGGAGGTAACGATTATGAAGAAGTCTAGGAAAATCATGATGGTGCTGTGCGTTGTGGCATTGCTGGTATCGGTTTTGGCTATTCCGGCAAGTGCAGCAACCAATGACCATTATCACACGTTTTCTTGGGAAGGTTCTCAGCGGTATGCCTCGGTAACGACCGTGTGGAGAAAAGCTAATAACTCCCCAACCTATTTTCGTGTAGAAAACGATTCGATGCCGTTGGACGGGTTCTATATTCAAACAACCCTTGCCCCTTACGGTGGAACTCAAGCGGCAACTTCGTCGTATTTCCTCATCACCACTTATGGTGGCAAGACGATAAAGCATAATAAGACGGCAACTAATCTTATGGCTGGTTTGAGAACATATTATCCGTCAAGCCATTATTCGTGGGGTAATGTAACTCTCGCGTGGAGCGAGGATTACGTTGAAGATGGTTCGGAGAGACTGAACTGGTAAATCGTGAAAGGCTCTCTTTGATATGTGCGGTTGCTCGCTTAGTGTTTATTCAATAAGATAAGTAATGTCAGTGTCTGAGAGTCTTAAAGAGGTTCTCAGACACTGCTGCTTTATATTAAAATGCAAAAAAATTGTGCAAGTGCGGCAATATCATTGATAAATTGGCTGATGTGGTGTATTCTGAAATCGGGAATAATCATATATCAAAATATTGCTTTCAGTGATAGTGTGAAAGGAAGGCGAGTGCTATGAAAAAGAACAGATTTCTGATACTTGCAGTTGCTTTAGTGACTGTGCTGAGTGTGGTAATGGCAGTGCTTCTGATGAAGCCGGAGCTGTATACTGCTGACCCCTCGAATGATACGGACAGTTCTGCGGAACAAAGCTCGCAGAGACAGACAGAGACTTCTGATTCAGATGAAGAAGTTCCTGCGGAGTCCATACAGGAAGAATGGGGATCTGGGAGCATATATGACGGATCGTCTCCTATCATTAGAAATATGGGAGAGAAGCTCAGCGTTACTGCGCTTCCTCCCAGAGAACAGGGAGAGAAGCCGCCCATGAGTACAGAGGTCTTCGCTATGTGGGAGGGTGAGATGTGCTTCACTGTCAGCAGCGCTGTGATTTACGACACGATAGAAGAAACCGGACTGAACTATGATGACTTTATTGATGATTTTTCTGCGTATGACGAGACATTTAAACCTATGGTTGTAAAGCTGACGGTAGAAAATGTGCATGCGAAATCACTTACCGATCCGCCTGAGTTTTTTTCAGACGGGTATGTCTTGTCCTCAAAAGAAGAATTCAGTCCGGAAAAATTTAGATCGCAAAATGAAGGTGAGTGGCGTGTCGCCAGCGGGATGCCTTTGGCTTATGCTGATCCTCATTCTGACGGACCGTATGACTATTTCCATTATAAAATAGGTGAGGGCGAAACGGTTGAAATGACTTTGTGCTACTATGTGAAGATGGATGATGTTCCTCTTGATGAATTGTATTTGGAAATACAGACTTCATCTTTGGATCATAGATTCGGAATCAGGCTGGATCAACTTGAGGAGGCGGAATAATTGCTGTCTGTATTGAAAGTAGAGTTTGAAAAGCTGTTCAGAACAAAATCCTTTTGGATCGTACTGGCATTCCTTTCCTTGATAACCTCGGCAGTTGCTGTGACGAGGTCAGTTAGTCTGGCTGGAAGCGTGGGAGGGGTTAATCCGGCTGTTCCAAAAGCCGATAATGGGTATTATTTTGAGGATAACAGTCCTTATGCAATCTCTCTCTATAATGTCTGGATCGGCTCATTGGTAGGCGATCTTCTGTTTACCACTGTTTTCTATTTCATTTTGCCTTTAGCGGCGGCACTGCCGTTCAGTTTTTCTCTTTTGGATGAAAACAGAAACGGATATCTGCGGCAGATGTCCCTGAAAAAAGGTCAGCAAAGGTACTACCTCGCAAAGTATCTGGTGACGTTTTGCTCCGGCTTCCTGCTGGCGGTAATTCCCCTTGTAATTAATATTATCATTACGGCCTGCTACATACCGGCATATACGCCTGATCCGCTGGAACAGATTTATTCCGGCCAATATTACGGAAGATATCTGTCGAATATCTTCTACTCAAATCCATTTCTTTTCATGATGATTTTTGTGCTGATTCCGGGAATTTTCTGCGGTCTGTGGGCTGATCTGTCCATGTGCCTTTCCCTGTTTATTCAGAATAAGTTCGTTATCATAATTGTTCCGTACCTGTTCCTTTTCTTTGAAAAAGCGTTTTTTGACACGATTTTTTCAAATCGAATCAGCCTTGAGCTTTCGCCTTTCTACTTTATGCGCGGAGGGGTATCGAGCAATATCTATATTGTTGCGGCAATTTTGGCTGTGATGTTTATAGTCAGCTTGGCGATCACATGGATTAGAGGTAAGAATGATGATGTTTTTTAATATAGTTCGCTGCGATATAAAAAACGGAATTCTAAAGAGGTGGAAGACATATCTGTTTACAGGAATTCTGTTTTCACTTTTGGCAGTGTTTGCATCTCTGGATTTTGACGCTGCACTGCGAATGAATCCCAGCCCAGTCACATCGACGGTTACGCTGGGCGATTATCTCTGCTTTCTCTGCGGAGGGACAAGCGCCGGAAATGCGCCGATTCAAATTATGGAGACAAACAATATTGTAAACTCCATGTTTAAATTCAGCTTTCCGAGTATATGGATTCTTATGTACCTGATTCTGCTGCTGATTACCCTCCAGTATCCGTATGAGGATTTGATGGGATTCGGAAAAAACATCATGATCCTTTCCAACAAGATACATTATTGGTGGCTGTCGAAATGCGTATGGGTAACAGTGTCCGCTGTCCTGTATTTTGTTGTCGCAGTCGTTTGTTTTTCTCTGACGTCGATCCTTTTGGGTGCAGAGATGAGCTTTGAGATAGGAACGTATTATCCATATTTTCGTTTCAGTTCCCCTGATTTCCTCAAGAATCCTCCGTGGAACATCCTCCCGACGCTTTCCATGCTCATACCGGTGGGAATTGGTCTTTGCATGATCCAGCTTGTTACCTCTATGATAACGTCAAGGTTGACAAGCTACTTAATCAGCACGGCTTTTCTTCTGGCAAGCGCCTATATGCAGAATGTTCTGCTGTTCCCGAACGTCAGTATGTTTGCGAGAAGCATTGAGGTTGTCACGAACGGGCAGGTTGCTTGGGTGGAGCTTATCATCATAGCTTGGATTTCGGTTGTGTGTATGCTGACCGGCTACCTGTATTTGAAAAAGTCGGATATTATCAATAAGCACAGGTGATGAAGTGTAATAGGAAAGGGGCATGATCTGCCATGAAAATACGGATTGACAATGTATCAAAGGTGATTAAAAAGATAAAGGTGCTCGATCAGGTATCCCTTGAATTTGAGTCCGGGAGCATTACCGGCCTGAAAGGAATCAACGGTTCGGGAAAAACGATGATTATGAGGGTAATCTGCGGACTTATAAGGCCGACCGAGGGCAAGGTGTTCATAGATGATCGTGAACTGAAAAAAGATATGGACTTTCCTGAGAGTATCGGTGTGCTGATTGACAGTCCCGCGTTCCTGGATAACTATTCGGCTTATGATAATCTGCGGTATATGGCTTCCGTGAAAAATATTGTGTCTGATAAGGAGATTCTGGAACTGCTGGATGAAGTGGAGCTTTCGGATGCCGGAAAGAAAAAATACAGGTATTTTTCGCTTGGCATGAAGCAAAGGCTGGGCATCGCTGCGGCGGTTATGGAGCATCCTGATATTATCCTCATTGATGAGCCGACCAACGCTCTGGATAGTAAGGGCGTAGATATGGTAAAGCGGGTATTACAACGTGAAAAAGCGAGAGGTGCGCTGATCGTATTGACTTGCCATGATTACTCTATCCTCAAAGAGCTGTCCGACAACATCTACTTCATTGAGGAAGGCAGGATTGTTGACCATGAAAAGTAAAATGCGATCTATAAGGAAAACAGCGCTGATTTTTTTGCTTGTTTCTGTTCTGCTTGCGGCAGCAATAAGGATCACCAGTGTCAATGCAGCCGCAGAGAAACCGATTATTGACACCTATTCACAAAACGAATGGGTTCCTTTAGGCGGAAGCTATTTCAGGTCATATCAGGAAAACACAAATGGATACAGCGTGATGATCACCGGTCATGAGATTATTGACAGAAAGGACTATTTAGAAAAATACGGTCTGGATCCTTCATCGGTCAATGAGGAAAACTCGTTTCGATATATCATGGAAGTGTCTCTGACTATCCGGAATGAGAATAACGAGGAGGGAAAAATAATGATCGGTGACTGGGCGCTGATCGGGAAGAAGAATGACTATATCACTTATTTAGATCAGCAGCTCCTGATGGACACAGATGAGCGGATAGACAGTATTTTATCATCTATATCCACTGCGCCGGGAAAAGATATTGAGATGAAGCTGCCGTTTCCAATGAGATTTATTGATGATGAAAAAGAACTGGACAAAAATGCGCCGTACAAAATGGCGGTGACAAAGTATCCGGCAAGACAGTATATCTATCTTGAGTGATGCATATATCAATGATAGGTGTCTTTGCTTGGATAAAAAAGGAAGACTGGGGAGCATTTTGAGGTTTCCCGGTCTTCCTCTTTTATTATATGTAAGAAGCTGTAGGAAATATCGTATAGTTATCTACCTGAAAAGAGGCTGTAGCAAAATACAGCCTCTTTCTCATACTTATTCGTAGTGCGTCCACATTCTTTTGATGAAAACAATTCCCTCGTATACATTGCCGGATGCATCCATGAGGTTAGTTGTGTTATCCTCGACCGTATAGACGATTCTGTGTTGCAGATTAACACGACGGGAATAGTGGCGGCTGAGATTACCTACCGACTTTTCGTATGGTGGGGGATTCTGGAATGGATTTCCGGATATGACGTTCAGCAGTTCTTTTGCCTTTTTATCAAGTCCAGCAGATTTCAAGAGCTTCTTGTCTTTGTCCGCTTGCTTGGAGAATGTCACAAGATACATTACCATTCCTCGTCCGGGTCATAGACCGTTCTTTCTTCAAGTGATTCGCCGTTGGCAGATAGAATACTATCAACCATGCCGGGAATGGAGTTGAGGTAGACGGTTTCCTGTATGGCATTCCAGTCATCCTCTGAGAGAAGTACGGCGTTCTTACCACGGCTGTTTGTGATGGTAATGGGTGTACTATTGGTGTTTACATCTTGAATAAGCTGATAGAGATTTTTCCTTGCGCTTGTTGCATTGATTGCTGTCATGGTATATTCCTCCCTTCATGTATATTATAACGTAGCTCTTGCTAAATCTCAAAATAGGACAGTTGACACTCCTCACAGCTAAAGCGGGGGGTGGAGTGTCAACTAAATTCGTAATGTGTCCATAGACTAATAATTTTCACAGTATGAGTTTCTTCCAAAACCTCGTATACAAGCCTGTGCTTGATGTTAATACGTCTGGAATAGGCCCCATAAAGATCACCTACTAATTTTTCGTAAGGCGGAGGTGTCTGATAGGGATTGTTTTTAATAACCTCTATTAAAGCTTTTGCTTTTCTATCCAGTTTAGCTGCCTTTAACTTTGGTATATCTGATGCTGCTTTACGGGTGTAAACAATCGTGTACATTACCACTCTACCTCGTTTTCCTGCAAGCAGTCATCAAGAGGAGTATGAAGGCCCTCAATGATTTTTTCTCTTTGCTCCGGAATAGAGGAAAGATAAACCGTTTCCATCAACCCATTGTACTCTTCTTCGCTGATTATAACTGCATTTCCCTCTTTTGTGCTGATATTCACCGGTTCATTATATTTAATTGTTTGTTCCAAAAGGCTAAAAATATTTTTTCTGAAATTTGTAATATTTGTATTCAGCATAGTACCATCTCCTATATGTACATTATAGCGTACGCTTTTTGATTTGTCAAGAATAATGTACGCAATCATGTACACTGTTTAGCGCGATCTATGTACATACGGTAGGGCGGGACACGCCCGAACCTATACGCTGAGGGAAGATAGCGTAAGTTCTGCTTGTAGGTTGTGATCTATGAAACAAGCCCCCCATTGCTTTGGCTTTGAGATGTTCATCTTGAATACACGAACATAGCGTTTTTCTATTAGGCCGAATGATTATTGGAGTTTTTTAAACTGTTGGCTTCTGATTCTTGACGCTTGCTCTGCTTGAGAAGATTGTATAAAGTACCTCTTTTTAGACCCGTTAATTTCATAAATTCTGGAATAGTAATTTCTTTATTTAGCCATTTATTGTATACGAAATCCCAGTTTGGCGGATATGGAATCCGAGATCGTCCTAAAGGTTTATTACTTTTTGCTTGCCCCTCTCTGATTTTTTGAACTTCAAATTCTGCTAACTTAGTATAAGTCTCAGAAAGAACTTCGATTGGTTTTGCCTTATCATTAAAAGTTGATGGTAAATCTAAGACAAAAAAGGGTATATTGTTCATTTCAATCCATTGAAGTTCTTTTGCTATTTCCCTATTCGTCTTTCCAAGACTTCTCAAGGAATCGACGGTAAGACCATCATGTTCATTAACAAGACGCTTTTTAAGGGATGAGAGTATGCCATCTTTTTGCTTAGGCGATGGCGATAAATCCATTATAACAGCATCTATTGAAATCTGGTACGAAGCGAACATATTTAGAATTTCTTGGGGCTTTCGATTACCATAGGGACAGGCATAATATACCATAAAATATAATATCCTCACTTAATGTTAGCCTATTCAACATTCAAAGAAGCAGAGTTTGAGAATCGAATGTATTACAATTCGCAATCTTTACTCAATGAGATTAATTATATATCAAAACAATCTATTTTTAAAGTGAATTCCGAAAAATTTTTCGGCAGAATCTAATTTGAGAACTACCTTTGCACCGGATTGCTTAGGTATAAGTTCTTCCGGTAATGCTTGACATATATTAACGGCTTCATATGCTTTTTCGCCAGCAACGTATTCAAGCCGATTTTGCTTGCGCAATACCTTGAAAGCTTTGCGATTGTGAGCCCATTCAAAGATAATTTTTTCCTTTACACTCTGAGTAAGACTGTTATGACCAAAATAATCTGCATAAGAAACTTCAGTAACATAGGGCGGTATTTGAATCTTGCAATCTTCATAAATACTTATAATTACTTTACTTGAGAGATTAAATATATCCGGTTCCCATATTGAGGAGGATTCATCGAAAACGTAGTTTTCCATATCATTTAACATTTCAACTATTTTTGGATATATTCTTTTTAGATATTCTCTGTAAAAAGAAGTCCCGATTTTATTCCTGCACTCGACCATTTTTTTGTGTTGGGATGCAGCTACGACATTAGTAAGTTGGGCATCAACAATCGAATAGTAGATCCTTTTTGAGTATTCTGGTTTTATAGTTTGAATATCGTTAGATGTCATTATGACTGTTGGATGATTTAATATTTTTTCGCTTATCAAATCGCTGTCATACTTAACAATTTCTCCGCAATAATCACGGAAGCGATTTTTAGTAATGTCTTCAATATGCAAAGGAACTCCAGCAGATTCTCTGAGAAGGCCATACATTTTTGTTCTTGTGAAAACATCTGGAGAAATTCCGCCTAATTTTTTTCCAAACATAATACTTTGTACAGTATTCAAAAAGGCAGATTTTCCAGCACTCTTGGGACCATTAAGAACCGCATAAAACGGAAAAAGGGTTAGGCTAAAATTTGTAAGTGAAGCTTGATAACGAAGACGCGCTATAAATGGAGATAAGAACATATAATTTAATAGCTGAAAATAAATAACTTTTAACTGGTCATAGTTTCCAATAAACATATCAAAGCCAGAAAAGTAATTATTAAGATTATGAAGATCGGTGCAGACACTTTCCAAATCGATATTATCAGTATTTACTTTTGAACCGTTAAATGTAAACGTGCCGGTTTCATAATCAATTATAAACTGGGGATATTGTTTTCTTTTTTCCGTTTCTTCGTGTAAAGATTTTTTATATTTTCTTATTAACTCTGTTACTTTAACAGGAGACATCAGTTTCAATGTTCCAGTTTCTGATTTCTGGGGCAATAAAGGTGCATATTTGTTTGATAGCGAATGAATATCATATGCGAATTCGACGGACTGCTGTTTCTCGGCTGGAATATCGTTATCCATGATTATCCCACCATTTTTTATTTTTGCTTCTGCAATAATAGGGAGAGATTCGAGCTCTTTATCAGGGGTAGTGCTATCAAGATAAAGTGCATCTTTAACTATCTCATTAGAACAAAAGTCTCTTACAAATTCAAATTCCTCCATATAGAAATCGTAAGCCCGAGAATCATTATTGAAATAACCAATGTTTTCTCTTTGGTTTCCGTTAAAGGCGCGGCCAGAGAAATTTGCAGAACCAACGATTATTCTTGAAGTTCCGTCATCATTAGACAAAATAAAAACTTTTTGATGGGATATTAGATTTTTAGTAATCCAAAACGAAATTTTCCCCGAAGCTACTCCTTCAATTAGTTCTTGATGCTTTTTTATAAGTTGCAAAGAGCGAGTTTGAAAAGCCATTACTGTTTGGAGATCAAACTTTACCAAGGCTTCACAGCCTAAAATAATTTCGACGTTTTCAAAATTTTTTGCAATAGTGTTTATAAAATCTAAATCGTACGAAAAAGTTAATACATGTAGATATTTAAATCCAGAAAATAATTCCCTTGAACTTGATAGCCTTCTATCTATGAATTTCATTTCAACTACTTCTAAGTCCGAAGAGTTCGTCATGGAAAATAAAGAAATTTGATTATTCAATTTAATACAGCTCCTTGCGTTCAATAAGTATGCTTCAATATTATTGAACGCAAGGCACCGTGTCAAGAGATTTTTCAAATTTTGACTTTTTGTATAAAAAATTACATTTTTATCTTACACAATCACAATTCATTCTATTACTCATTTCATCGCTGCTCTAAAATATCTGAGCACACGGTTGAGATTGTGGTCGGCAGCGTCAAGACTACTTTTTTCGCGATACCGCGACGCAAAATCCGCTACGCTGCTTACTTTCGGTCGTGCCGCAGCTGCTCTGGCTGCTGCAAATTGCATTTGCAACGCCTTTGTGATTTCGCGTACCGCACCGACAAAACCGTCTCGATCAGCTGCACTCTTGCGGTTCATCAGCTGCGCGATCTGCTCCAATTCATCGGTATGGGCGGCTTCTGGATAGTGTTGCACAAGTGCATCCACGGCTTCGTTATACTCCTGAGCAGTTTTGTTGTATGCGTCGGCTTTCTTGCTCTTTTCCTCTGGCAATCCCTTTTTCCGGGAGACTTGCTTCAAATACAGCGTGTCTTCCCTGATGAAATCTGCCAATACAAATTCCTTATCTATATCGGCATACCTACACATTTCGGTCATCAAATCCGCAACGTCGGCTTTTACTTCTCTTAAAAAACTCTTTTGAGTCATACGCCGAACCTTTTGCCCGAAGCGTTCCGGCGCTCGCGCCGGCTGCACCTCTCCTTTTTTGACTAAAAAACACCCCGGCAGCAGCTCCTTCGTTTCTGGATCAATGCACTTCTGCTTTACGCTGCGTTTACCATCCGCATCAAAATACGTGTCCCGCTTCAGCGGCTTTCGGGGTTTTACAGACTCCGGCGTCACATCGTTTTCACGCACTTCAGGGTTCTCCGATCCTACCGCATGGAGATGATAGGACTGCTTCGTTTTATTCCAATGGAGGGCTATCGCCCATCGCGTGCCGGTTTCCTGCTCCAGCAAACTACGAAAGGCATTTGCAATATCCTCAGGCGGAATTTCTTTACTAAATTCATTGGGTAGAGGGATAATTAACTCACGCCCTTCACGCGCCCTCTTCCCCGGTGCAGACTTCTGACAGTACGCTGAAAGATCTTTCCAAAAGCCGAGGTCTGCACAGGCTTCGTCAGCATATACGAGCTGCTCTTGTCGATCTGGATTACTGATATAATCCACTCGCCCGGCAACATCATGCAGCGGTGTCGCTTTTATCATTACACGATGCAGCATCTCTAAATCCCCTTTCTCTTGAATATACGGAGTATCAAGGTCGATTTTGATTTTATTTTTCAAGATCGCAATTTTGGTGTTTCTGCTCATCGCCGAACAGTTTATCATACCACTCTACGAAATCGCTCACAGAAGAGGGAGTTTCAACCTCTTCAACAGGTTCCAATATAGGCTCTTTAGCTTCTACACGACACCGGGTTAGCTCAGTTTGCTTAATTCCACGGTATTCTGTATGTGTTTTAACCGTGCCGGTGAGCGATTTTACGGAGTTTTCTCCTAAACAGTTACTTGTTTTCCAAGTATAGACATTATTCTTATCATCTGTTATTCGATAGATATAAGTATAACCATAGTCATTCTCCCAGCTTGTTAAGCACGAAAAGGTAGAAACAGTGATATTGATGCGTTCTTTTTCTTTTCCAATCCATTCGGAATTTCTATAAGGTTCTTGCTGGGCTTTTGCTTCTGCAGAACGCTTTTCTTTTTCAACACTACGGTTATAGGTTGGAAATAAGCTGGCAAGAATTCCAAAGTTTTTGTATGTAGTGTACTCTAATTTGCAGGCCGTAATGAGATTGTGCATATAATTATCAGTCTCTTCTTGCTGCATAAGCCACGTATAGGCTTCTTCTACTGTTTTGTCTATGGAGCTGCTTTCTGGGCTAAATACAACAGATTCCATTTCTCTTCGCAGGATTTTGGCGTACTGGGCATTTCCTCGGAGATCTCCGGTGTCGAGCATCATATATTCTGCGGCGCGATCAGCAGTAGACCGCTCATTGACACCTCTTCTTACGAAGCCCCAATGAGAAATCGTTTCTGCGACATAGTGTAAGTAGAGCTTGGTATCATAATAGTGCGGGCCTAATCCATTACTGTTAGGAGCTTCTTCCTGAATCAAATCGTTGAAGAAGGACATGTAGGCAGAAACTCCTTCAATACTCATACCGTTTGTAAAGTCTTTTAAACAACTTTTGCCGACTTGCTTGAATTCCCCTGTTTTCTCATTCATCACAATATAGGTTTCTTTCCGGGGCCGATTAGAATTGCAGTGTTCACAACAGGGAGAGCAAATATAAAATCGTTCTGGAATTTCAATATCACAAGCTGCACGTATTATATTGCCTTCCTCGGTATGATTTAGCGTAGCTACAAACTTCCATCCATTGACGATAGACGTTCCTTCTGCTTCAACGAGCACAAAACGGCGGACCGAAACCTTATCGTTCTCATCTTTGACCTTCCGAAATTCTTCACCGACTTCTTCAAACCGAAAATCGCAACCATATTTGCGGCATTTATTCTGGATGTGTTTTGCCTTTTTTCTAAGACGATCTATGTTGCCTTCATAAATTGCATATTGCATTTGCGCTCACCTCAATACTCTTATTGGCTCATTTTTCCACCTTCAAATATTGGGGGCTTTGGGTCCATTCGGTTAAAGTTTCTGATACATTTTTTTACTCAAACGTCATAGTCAACTGCCCATCACCTAAAGGAAATGGGCAGTTGACTTTCTCCCCTATACATTCTATTTCCCCAATTTTCTGAAGCTATGGCCTTAGCTTTGCATATAATCCGCAATTTTAAGGCGATTATATTCATCGTCCGTAATGGTTTTGAGTTTCCGCATAAGATGCAAAAGCTCATATTCAATACCGGCAGATTTTGCTTCATCAGAAAGGCCGTCGATCTGCGTCTGAATATTCTGAATGGTATTTTGTCTGCTTTTCTCTCCCCCATCAAATATTGAAAGGAAGGTGAGTTCTTCTTCTCCGAATTTCATATTACATACTCCTTTTCATTAACGTTCATTCTCTTTAGAAAACGAAGATGAGTTTCCGTAGGTTTTTGCAAACTCCGAAATCGTTTTCGGAAGCTCATCTTTTTCCTCGGTCTTCACCATATCTTTATATGAGAAAGCATCGTCGATGAATGTTCCTATAAACTGACCCTTCTCCATTCGTTCCGCAATATCAAAAATACAATCGAAAAAGGATATGGTGTTTATGTCGGACAGATATTGTGTGTTTTCTGCTAAAACGTCAAAGTAATCTTTATTTCCAACCATGCGTTGTGCCTGGTCATTTGAAAAAGGGCACTGAACAATTTGTCCGCCAGCATTAGAGTCTGGGTTAAAATAGAAGAGAGTATAATCGTACTTTTTGTCCTTAAAGATTAGGTCAACGTCTTCGTCGAGATCACAAAACAAATCGGGAAAATTAGATCGGGTAATTCGCATGGCTTTCTTATAAGAGGGAGATTTTGTATCCAATTCCCCTGTGTGATCGATTTCGGCTTTAGCCAATAGTGAATATACAGCTTTTTCTAATTTGTCGGGCCTATTAGTGTATAGCTCATCGGGCGACGCAAAATCAATTTCTGAAAGCAGCCTATCTGCTTCGAGGATCCTCTCCTGCAAATAGGCGCAGTAAGTTTCGGGGGTCAACTCTTTAAAAGCAAAATCATGAATGCGAAGGGATACATTTCCTTCGGTTATCCAAAGCGTTGGTTTGTACTTGTCATTTTGCCAAAACACAGAATAGTTTCTTAGGAGCGAATACAGGTTATCGCTGTATTCTGTTGACTCCATATTACCCGTCTCAGAATAGTAATGTGCTTCAAACTTCATATGAACCTCTCCCAATTAAAAATTAGAGTAAATGACTGAGATTATCGATTGTATCTTTCCAAATTTCTAATAACCCGGTACGTGTTTCGGGGTATATTAAAGCTAAAATGCCAATGATAGCAAGCAGCACGAGAAGAATATTGGCAACGGTCCTTAAAGCAGTTGTAACTGTTTTGACCGTGAACTTTGCCATGTTGCTTTTTTCAACAACAACGACGTTGGGATCATCAATATGGTGTTTCGATTTTAATTCATTCTGCTTTTTTTCTTGTTCCTGCTGTTGCCTGTATCCAGTAACCAGTACATTGTTGAATTTCGCCATAGGTTTAATCCTTCTCTTTCTCTGCACCAGAAATACGGTCGTTCGCAAACAACTCGGCAAAATCGGCTACGCCTCGAACAGAAAAAACCGCCTTTTCGCGTTCAGAAATCTTCTTTTTATTCTCACGAAGGATATCATCTGCGTAATTTTCCATGACGTTCCGAATGTCGTCCATATAGTTCGTTTCGGTCTTATCATATGCACGCTTCATATCTGCAAGAGGGGTCGGAGATTCAAGTAAAGCTTTACACTTTTCTATACTAAAATTGTTTTCTTCCTGTGTCATTAAAATGTCTTCTCTAACAGAGTAAGAGAACGCGTGAAATAAAATTTCCTCGGGAGGTAAGCTCAGAAGCCAATTTCTATAATGCTCCTGTTCTTCAAACATACGGTTATACAGCTCCGAATTTAACTCTTCTTTTAATTCCGCATTTTCTGTATGGGTAGTGTTTTTGTCAGTAGAGTAATTCAAATTTCCGGTTGCCATTTTAACTTCATCTCCATCTGAAATATTAGAAATGGGTTTCGTTTCCTCGCTTTGCAGTGCTGGTTCAACGTTCAGCTGAGGGGATTTATTAAGCTCTAATTCAAGCTTTTTCTCGATGAGGTCATAGAAAGCATCAGCTTCGTCTCTTATGTATATCATGGCGTTCATGATTTCTTGCTCAGTGTGGTTGCTGCTCCATGCGGCAATATACGGAAAACTAAAGCCACTTGTGTCTAATCCGAGTTTATGGGTCACAATATAGGAAAGAGATTCCGCCTGTATTTCGCGGCTGTCACGGTCCGAAATAACTTTCAGATGTTCTTTTGCTTCTTCAAACCTCGTTTTATCGTGCATATAGGCATGTCCAATTTCGTGAATGAGGACTTCAACTGTTTTAGCTTCTTCCATATCATTGCGAATGTAGATTTGCTCGGCAGTATAAGAACAACGTCCGTCGCAGCCTTCCTGCAGCTCATCTGTATATTCAACCGGGAAAGGAGCAATTTCTTCAAGTACTTTCTTAAGAGCGCTATAGTTCTCTACTTTTTCCGATGTTCCTGAATAGCTTAATTCAGGAATAGGCTCACCTTCGGTTTGAGATATATCAAACGTAGAAGTAACATAGAACTTGTTGGCAAAAACCTTCTCTTTAACTTTTTTGGTTTGTTCTTTACCGTTTTCATCGAGTATCGGCTTGCCATCATCATCAAGCACAGGAACTTCACGCAGTACAGTTTCCGTAATTGGCGCAAGAATTTTTAATCCTTTTTCGCCGGCTTTAACATACCTTTTTTTTGTTTTTCCATGTGTTAAATCCGGCACACAGTGAAGCTGATGGGTTTTGCATGTAAATCAGCATGGTATTATTAAAGGAATACTGGTGAAAGCCGTCATAAAAATTCAGCCAACGTTTGTAGTCCTCACTGTTGCGTATCAGCTTTATGCCGTTATATGCCTCTTTGATGAGGCTTCCAGCTTCAATAGTGCTTGCCTTATCTTTTGTGCGGAGCAGGAAATGCTCCATATATCGGCTTTTAGTGAGATCAACAAGGGTATTTTCAATGTCCGTGTAGTGTGCATTGATATATTTGACCTCTTCTTTACGGCGGTCGGCATCCTCTGAAAAAGTAAACCCAGATAAAGATAAAACTTGAGCTTCATCTTCGCTCCCTTTACTCTGATCGCTGTAGATCATGAATTTACCGGGAATATTAGGGGCATAATCGCGTACAACGTCAAAGTCTACTGTGCCGTCGCTGTTATATGCTAAATTATCGAGGGAGTAGGTAAGACTTCCATAAAAGGCTTGCAGTTGCTCATCCGTTACGTAGACGAGATCATCAAAATTCAAAACCTCGAGGCAGTTTTCGTAAAAATCCTGAAAGGTGTCATATTCCTCTTTGTCGATAACATGACCGTCAAGTGTACGCATCAAGTAATATCTTTCAAGATCAAGTGTCACTTGAATTGGAATTTCGGCGTCCGTAATAGTGGTATAGGCAATGTTCACTGAGGATAGTTTTGTAAAGTCTGTTGCGTTGCCAAATTCTCCGATACAAAATGAATTGATGAGATTTTTAGCTTGCTCCAGTTCCTTATCTGAAATATTCACAATACACTCCTTCTTTCTATACATCAAATAGAAGCTTGATATTCACAAACTTCCCGGTATCCTCCAACGCTATATCGCAGTTGAATTTATTTCCTTTGCTTGATGTCAGTCCCTTAATCGGAACCGATTTATTTGCAAGCAATTTTGTAACAAGGGAGGTTGTTATTGGTTTTTTGAAGTTTTTAGAAAAGTTATTATCCTTCCAGATTGCAAAGCCGCACGATGTATTTTCACAACGATAACCTTTAGCATTTTCAATGACGGCATTACCACACCGTGGGCATTTACCAACAATATTAGCTGAACGGAAAACCTTATGCATTTCTGCCCCGTTTACCCTGAGCTCCACTTCCAAATCTCGAATAATCTTCTGAGTTAGAAAAACGATTTCCTCTTGAAATTTATGTGGCTGATAGTTCCCCTGTGCAATCAAATTAAGCTTTTCTTCCATTTTGGCCGTAAGAACGGCGTCACACAGGGAAGGATCAACTTTACTGATAAGCAGCTTACCTTTTTCAGTCGGAACCAGGTGCTTCTTGATACGTTCTGCATATCCGTCCCGAATAAGAGATGTGATAATTTCGGCCCTCGTCGCCGGAGTGCCTATTCCACAATCGCTTATCGTTTTTCGCAAATTTATTTCGGCTATGGTTCTACCGGCATTTTCCATGGCCGACAATAAAGAACTGTCTGTATATCTCTGAGGTGGCTTTGTGTACTTATCTTCACTCGATACGGAATGCAAATCTAATATGTCACCTACAGCACACGTGGGAATGATCTGCTCAACGAAGTCTTCATCCGAAGCTTTATCGTTTGGTTCGGGTGCTTTAATAGATAACCGATTTTTAAGGTCTTCTTCCACTTCTTTATAGCCTTTTCGGATAGGTGTTGAGCCAGTGCAGCTAAACGTATGGTCGCATATATTTACTTTTAATTCTGTTCGGTAATACTCGTAATCTGGGGATAGCGCCGCAAACAGGCGGTACATAATGAGCAAAAAAATGTTTTTTTCATTTCTGGAAAGCTCATCAATGTGGGCTTTTATGGCGGTATCCGTTGGCACGATAGCATAGTGCTCTTCGGATGCTTTGTCGTTTACCAGACGTTTTGGGATCGTCAAAGTGATGTTCTCTACACGCAAAAAACGTGCTGCCAATTTAGCTGCTCGTTCGTGAATAACATCAACCATATCAGAAGTCAGATAGAAACTTTCTACGCGGGGATACGTAGTGAGCTTATTATCATATAGACTTTGTAGAATGGAAAGGGTTTCGTCTGCTGTATAGCCAAACAAAGCATTGGCGTCTTTCATGATCTGTGTGGTGTTATATAGCAGCGGTGCAGCCTTCTTCTTTTCAGTATGGCTATACGCATTTACTACGGCCTCAGATAGCCGATAGCTGCTTAGAATATCTCCCATAACATCTTTGTTTGATGTTTTAAAGAAGGTCTTGAAGTTTCCATGATCTGCCGTAAGGCGATAGTATAATTCGGGCTTGAAATTTTCAATTTCCTGCTCGCGCTGCACAATAAAAGCCAAAATGGGGGTTTTAACTCGACCAACCGGCAATTTTACATTGAATGCTGTCGTGTACGCACGAGTGCCGTTAATTCCAATTATCCAATCTGCAATAGCTCTGCTGTTACCAGCTTGGTACAGGTTATTATACTCACTGTCCGGGCGCATTGTTTTGAGCCCGTGCCGATAAGCTGCATCTTCGGTCGAAGACACCCAAAGCCTATATACAGGTTTATTTCTAACAAGGCTACTCTTCTGAATAGCATAGCTAAAGATGCGTCTAAAGATCAGCTCTCCTTCGCGCGCGCTATCCGTTGCGCAGATAATACCATCAACGCGCATGTCGGCCATCAGATCACAGACAATATTGCATTGCTTTACAGTTTCTGGCGCTGTAACATATTTAAATTTATCTGGGATGATTGGTAGATCGTTGAACTGCCATGTCTTATAGCCATAAATATCTGGCATGGCAAGTTGCAGCAGATGACCGATGCAATACGTAACAATGAAATTATGCCCTTCAAAGTAGCCGTCATTTTTCTTTGTTGCACCAACGATGCGTGCTAATGAGGCTGCCACTGATGGTTTTTCTGCAACGATCAATTTCACTTGTTTACACCCTTTCCCCCTGAGAAAAGTCCTAAAAAGCCGCGCTTTTTCTGCGGTATCGTAACATTTTTAGCTTCGGTAATTGCGGCATATACGGGATTATTGGCCGCATTTAATGTGAAGGCATCCGGTGTGTATGCGGAAAAATATGTGTGATCGCCCGCGGCTTCCATGAGCTCTTTAATGTCGTCCATATCAGCTTCTGGTACGAAGCTGAAAATGTAATGAACATTATTGTTATAGATGATGTTCGAGGCATACGATTGTGACCCTCGCCTAACGAAATCAGAATAGCTATCTAACTCATACGGGGATGAGCCGCATACCAAAATCCGAATATCTTTTTCAAGCCATTCTGTTACGGAGAAATCATGTCCGAAGTCATAAACTAAATATTCATATCCCATGGCTTTAATTTCCGCTATATGCTCTGGAGCTGCGTACATATCAACGTTGGCGAACGTTACTCGGCCAATGTCATTGTCTACATCTTCAAGCTGAAGAATATCTTTTGTTCTACCTACAAAATCGTATCCGCTATGGTTGTATTGAATATAGCACGCCCGATGGCCCATGAATTGAAGATATTTAACGAGCTGCAATGCCTGTGTGGTTGTACCGATGCGGTCACAGCATCCTCCAATGGCTATGACAATCTGTTTCCCCACAGAATTATCGCTGTGCTCGGCAATGGTTTCTATCGGCTCTTCATGTGCAATATCTTCAACAGTTGCATATCCTGCGAGGCAGAGCTGTAATTCATCTTTGGCTGGACCGTTAAGGCTATTTAACACAAAGCGGTGAAACCCTTCTTCAACCAAAGCGACAACTATATTGGTCTTTTTGCTCCCGCCGATAAAAAAGAAAACAAATTGCGCTTGGGTGGCCATCGACATTTTTTTGATTTCTGAAGCTACTACATGGAAGTCATCCCTAAACTGTTTAAGATCAAAAATGACCGTTTTGTAGTTGTCAGCGATAACCAGGTCTCTGCATTTTTCGACGTCTTGAATTGTCCCTGTGTATGTGACGGGAAGTTCCGTCATGTCGCTAAGTAAGTGTCCTGCCATTTCAGAGCCAACGAAGAGAATGCCTGCCATATAATTTCCTTCTTTCTATTTTATTTGGTTATGGTACTGTCCGTGATATACGGTAAATCATCAATCGAAGTTACATGCGACTTTACAATAATGCCATTAAAATCGCTCTTACAATAGTATTCGCGATCATCCAGTATCGCGATCGGGCTGATGTTGTGTTGCTTGCACACGGTACGCATCTTTTTAGCCCGCACACCATAGTGCTTACACAGGTTTGTCATTGAAATGAGATCGTTTTCGAGTATGTTTTTGATTTCTCGGCGATCTTCATCGTTCACTAAATCAATCATGGTACTCACTCTCTTTCGCTGCCAACATCGTGTCCCTTATCCGTCTTTTTCTTTACCGTTCTCTTTCTTACTACGTTCTTCTTTGCCGTAGCTTCCTCGAGGACGGAGCCGTGTGCTTTGATTCTGACCAGAGGCTCATTGCCAGTATCTAAGCGAGCAGCACACTTAGATACATCAAGACGCTCATACTCGCCGTCCATAACATCAATAATTGCACCTTTTAATTCTCTTTTGGAAATTTCGATGTCAATATCGTTTCTCTCCGCGATTTCGTGTAATCTCTTATGAATTAGATCATATGTAGATTGATACTGCGCATCGACTGTTTTGTGATTTACGTCACGCGGAACAATCATAATAGACGCACGGTAGTTGTGATCTCCGACCAGATTGAAAGCATAAAATTCCGGATAATAGTCCATATTTGCTTCAAACGAAAATTCCATGTTTTTCATCCTTCCTTTATATCGTCGATTTCTAAGTTTAGCTTTTCTATTTTCTGCTGATTTTCAGCGATTGCGTTTCGATCAGCTTGAATAGCTGCATTGTATTGCGTAACCAACTGCTCATTAGACTGAATTTGTCTATTGGCATCTTGGATTTCAGAAGCCGTCATATATCTTTTATCTTCTTCAATCTGCACATTTGTGTTTTGGACTTCTTCTATTTTGCCTTGTATTTGTGCGATGTCCTCCTGCAACTGTGCTATGGTATCGTTGCAGCGTTCAATTTGACGCTCAAGGCTTTGAATTTTGTATTCCGTTGGAGTTAAAGCAACAAAGCTATCGACCTGTTCAACATCACGTTTATTGGTGTAGAGCTTCGCGTATTGTGTTTCGTATTGTTTACCTGCAAGATAGACTCGTAAAGAAACTTCATTAAAATTGTTTGGAACATCCAGTATTTTAACCACGGTCAAATCTTTATCTTCGAGCAAAATCTCCGTAGCGAGCTGCTTTACAGATGAGTTGCGCATATAGGCTTCAAAATGGTACTCGTTATTGCCATCAAAACTCTTATTATTGCAGAGAAGTTCGACGATCATTTCCTTTTGGTTTTTGGAGTATTCCCATGAGTTCAGTGTTACGTAATGATCTGCCGCAATTTCTGTACTGGCACCGATTGGAGTGCGCAGATAGGCATTACCGTTGGGAAATAAATAGGAAGAGAACCAGAAAAATAGAAAGCCAAATAAAATAATCAGAATACGCAGAACAATCGATTTATTACCTAAACCGTGATAGCTCGACGTAGATACCGCGTTTTTAGTCATTATCGATGCCATCCCCCGTTAAATAATCTGCAACATCATAAGCGAGATCTCCCGTCACTGCTGTGTCGAAATATTGCTCTGCAATCTGCCACATCGTACCGCTGGAATTAAGCTCCATGCGGCAATGATACATTTTAGTATGCGTAGAAGTGTGTGTTTCCGTATCTTTGTCGGGATTTGTGCTGACTTTGTATTCGTAGACTGCCAGCAGGTTACAGCTGCCATCATCTAAGGACTGAACATAGCAGCGCACATGGTCGATGCGGGCAGCGAATGTGGTTTCTCCGGTTTCGTCGAGAGCGCCGACGTTAATGCCATCATCCTTTAAATACACAGCATTTTCGGTGATTTTTCCGTAAGCAGAAGATTTACAATACTGCCGGACGGCTTCGTATGCGTCCAGAGTCTTTTGCGGTGCTTCCCTTGCCGGGTAGGTATCTCGATTATAGAGTGTTTTTAGAAAGGCTGTAAAATCAGAAATAACTTGGTCGTTTTGCCCCTTATATGTATTGATTTCCTGTCGGAGTGCGGCATTATCTTCGGTGAGTTGTTTTACCTGTTCCGACTGTGCTGTTGTGCTTGTTGTTTCTTCTATATCTGTATGATTTCCAGAAGTTTCAGAGGTGAGCTGTACGGATTTGAGCTGTGCTTTTACATCATCTAACTCGTTTGTTTTGGACAAATATAAGAAGCTCATAAGAATCGTCACAACAAGGCATATACAAGCAACAGTAATAGATACGCTCTGTATTTTATCAAGTTTTTTCATCTGCCGTGATCCTTCCCTTTCTGTTTAGCTGTTCTGCGAATGGCTTCTGATTTGCTTTTATAGCGATCACAAAAGCGCTTCACGGTATCGCCGGGGTGATGCCGCAGTATCGTTATATCCCGAAATACAATCGGAATATCGTTTTGCCGGCAATAACTAATAGCATCCGCAGATAAATAGTCTTCCGGGCACTCTTTTTCATGTTGAGTAATAGGAAATATCCAAATTTCGTTCGCATCCTGATAAGTAGAAACAGGATTAAAACTAAGCTCTGTGTTCGGTATTCCTACGACATAAATTTTCTCGACCGTCTTCATAATGGCCCTCCTATTTAACTACCGCATCTTTGAGTGGCATTCGCGCCTCTGCTTTACGCCGCAGCTGTGGGCGAATGAAAAGAGCAATGGCCGAACATATTGTGATGACTCCGGAAACTATGGAAATGTAAAAGAAAATTTGAGAGCGATAAAAGTGCATCTGCCATTCCGGGCCGAGCGGCATAGGGAAAGCATTTTCATTTACTTGCGATACGGCTGTGGAAGAAAAGCAATCGTATTCGAGCGAAACCGAATGCGTATTTGCCTTATTGAACTCTGTGCATGAAAGTATTCCGGCCCCTATTTGAAGCAAAAGGAAGATACAGACTAAAATAATCAGCAGCAACCTCAATTTATCTGAGGTTTTCATGCTTTCTTTTCGTAACATACAACAAAAGTCCTTTCTTTTTACTGTTCGTTAAGTTCTCTTATTTCCCGATTGATTTCGCAACGATCTGACACCAGTCCTTCACGCTCCATTTTGCGTGCCACATGTCCTTCATGAATGGTTGAAGCCTTATCTACTTCTTGCCGATCATAACTTCTATGGTCAATCTGATGTTGTTGGTCAAGCCGTTTATTGCATTCTCTTGCCCATGCCGCACGCCATTCTTCGACTTTACTGCGATCATTCCAATCTGATGTAGAGATTGTTTTTTGCTGCCAAAGCTTTTCAGCGCCTTTTCCGTTACGTATTCGCAATTTTTGTTCACCGGTCTCTGGATCAATTACTGGAATTTTTTCTCCATTTTCATCGAGGACATAAATAGTTTTTGACTTTGAAGCCCATTCGCCATTTGGTTTAAACCCCCGTAATGTTAATAAGATATGTGCATAAGGATTTCCATCTCCTTTGTCATGTATCCCCCAATCTGCACACATTCCTTTATGAACAAAATTATTCATTACATATTCGCGCACGGTATCGATCTGCTCCTGCCGGATAAATTCACGCGGCAGAGCAACTTCCACTTCACGTGCAAGCTGCGCGTCTGAACGAGTTTCTATTTCATGCACTGCATTCCAAAGTTTTTCTCGATCATAGAACTCCGAAGGCGCGTTTTGCGGCAGATTTATTTCAGAGTGAACTACACTGTTTTGCCCAGTGTAGTTGTAAGTTTTTCTTACCTCTTTGTCATACAATTTTGTGCCAGAGCAATAAGCAGCATATGCAACTGCGCTTCGCCCTTTGCTTCGACCAATAATTCTGATAGAACAATGATAAATTGCCACGTTTCTCACCTTTCAAAAACTAAATACGGTGTAGGGTCGATGCGCGTGTTAGAAGTATCGTAAATCTCAAAATGTAAGTGGTAGCCGGTAGACGGGCCCGTAGAACCGGCATAGCCGATAACTTGTCCTTTCTTTACCTGCTGCCCCATGCTGACATTTACATACCCTAAGTGAGCGTATAGCGTACATGTACCGTTCTTGTGCCTAATTTTGATATAATTGCCCCAGTCGTTATCGCAGGGATCGACGCCACTGTCTTTGCCGTAATTGTGTGTGCATCGCGTTGAAATGGCGATCACATCACCGTCTGCAGCAGCGTACACGCTGGCATTACGTGCAGCATTGAGGTCTAAACCACCGTGGAAATTTGAGGCCGAAGCGTCTGTAAAGTCTCGATAGCCGAATCCTGAAATAACGGTCATATAGCTGCTTTCTAACGGATTTGAATAGTAGCCTTTACTTGCGACCATACCGGCAGCTTTTTCAATATCCAGATAATCCTTAATGCGATTAACGTAATTGGGATTGCCATATACCTCCCAACCCATTTCTTTTCGCATTTTTAAGGAAAACTGTTGTGCAGCTTGCTCTGTATATTTACCGCCATAATATTTATTGCAGTAGTCGTAAAAGCCGGGGCCAAAGTTATAGCACTGCAATGCCAAATACAGATGATCTGTATCATAAAGGCCATTGCATCCAACTAAGTCCAGTAAGGATTTAAGCGTTCTAACGCCAACCTGAATGGAGTATTCTGTTGAAGCAATGCTCCCCGGACTATGCGAATATTGTGTGTTAAAGGAGCTTTCGGAGCACTGCATAATATCGACAGATCTTCCGCCGGATTCGACCATGCAGATGGCCATAACCACAGGCACATATTCTTCTGTCCACATCCATTGGCGACACTGATCGGTTATCACTTGCTGCCATGCAAGAACCTCACCTGAAATATCTTTACAGCCACGGATAGATTCACCCGATCCCCCCGAGCTGCCGCCGAGGGCCAAAATAGCCGACGTTACGTTCCCTATGCACGTAACAATTAAGAGTACAAAAAATACACCGGATAAAACAGCTGCGGTGGCAACTGTAATTTTGAGTTTAAGCCACCCGTGCTTCTTGATATTTCTGACTTTCCGCACGAATTTATACTTTTTGCTGCTCATTATGCGCCGCCCTTAAAGTTTTCTTCCTCGAACTGGGTTATTTCAACGTGCATCTGAATATTGCGGTCTGAGGAAACACAGAACACCATTTCGCCTTTTCCAAAGCGTGGAATTGCTTCCAAGTCTCCCGCCGTCAGTTTGTTGGCAAATACCTGCTGCAAAACCGGAAGGGCGTTGGTGTCTTGATTGAGGATAAATTTATACTCGCAAAGCTCGAAGAACGTTTTGAGCTTATTGATACCTTCTGTTGACGCGCCTTCGGGGACAAAATCTCGAATGGAATGTGTAGCGCAGAGAATACCGCCAAAATACTTACGCGCTTCGCGGGCGAACACTGTGATTTGTTCCACCGCGGCAATTTTATCGGTATTGATGATCTCATGCGCCTCATCGATAAAGATTTCAAAGCGTGTAATGTCATCTTTTTCGATGGCATGTGTTTCATACTGTTCTTTCATATATGCACCGATTTTGACGCAGTTATCCCAACACAATGTGAGAGCCAAAAAGAGCTGTGCATCAAAGACCTCGGGCTTCATGCTTTTGAGGTTCGCGATGTTGAAGAAGACGATCTGGCGATCCATGATGTTATCAATAGACGTATGCCCGTTAAAAATGGCACCGTAGTTCGTAACAAGCGACCGAAAAGCCTTATAGATGTTATCGCAAGTGCGAGCTTCGCGGATTGCGAGATCTGCTTCGATTTTATTTGAACCGGCGCGAATTGCTGCACGTCGCTTTTCGAGGTAGGCTACAAAATCGGAAAAAATCGGGTATTTATCTGCTGCTAACCCTGTAATGGCCTGTTCGTCCAAGCTTTTGTTAGGGTCTATAAGGCCATATTCGACATAGAACTCTTGCAAATAGTCCTCAAATGCGTTAGCTTCCTGCACAGAGGCGTTGGGGTTAAGGAGTAAATAAACGGTGCGCATTTTTGCACTATGGTTTACGTAGCACATGCCTTCGCCTTCGTCTGAGGTCTTCAAAATTTCGAGAGCATTAAGAATTCCTCTTGTGCCGTCCAACGCTATATAAGCGCCGCCAAGCAGCTCAACGATATGCCGATATTCGCCGACCGGGTCAAACCCTCGGATATAATGGCCGCGTACTGCCATGGATTCGAGCAGTTTTTTAAGCAGCGTGGATTTACCGGCTCCCTGTTTTCCAAGCACCACGCCATTATATGCTGTGCGCACGTTGTTTTGCGTGTGCATATCGAAAAGCACTGTGCCGCCAAGTGAAGTTGAACCTAAATATGTGCCCGTTGGGTCTACGAGATTCGTAAAATGGAAAGGAATACCATCTGCTAAGGTAATAGATTCGAGCGGCTGACCGTAACGGGCATAAACCTTAGCTTCTTCTAATTCCTGCTGCTTCGTGTACGGCAAATAGACCGAGCGGAAATCATTGATTTCTTCGTTCAAAAATATTGAAGCTTCATATCCGGCTGCATCCAATCTATCCAGCACAGATTTTACGCGTTTGTCGCACTCATCGTATGTTCGCCCTTCGACAAAAATACGTACTTTTACGAGTTTAAGTACCTCGCCCATTACGTCGATGTCATCCCACAAAGCGTTAAGTTCCGCATAGCGCTGCGCCGCCGTTTTCTTTACGGTCGTGTCCGAAGCATCTTCCGCACGGCGCTCCTGCTCACGCATACCGGCGTTTATGTTTTTCTTCGATATATTGGGGTCTTCTGTATTTATATCGATCACGCACACGATATTGTCCATGTTCATAAGTCGCGTCAACCAGAATTCTTCGACGCGTGCCGGGAATTTAGAAACGGTGATGCAGGCTTCATATCCGCATCCGGTTTCAATGTATCTTTCGTTGACCGGGCGCAAACCGCCTTTAGGTTGAATATCTTCCAGCAACCACGGATCATAGCCGAGCTTTTCTATCTTCTGCCGTATCTGGACATCCGTCATCTTTTCAGGATATGTAATATTAACTTTGGTTGCATTTTGTACCTGAATGGTCTGTGATTTATTATTGAGCTTTTCGAGGACTGCCAACTTTGCGGGCAGGCTCATTTTCCTCGCAAGGTCGTTATAGATCAGGGTCTGGCTGATACGAGATAATGCGTAGAAATAATCATCCTGAGATTCTGCAAATAACAGAATATAATACTGACGGTCGGTGCGCGTCTCCTGCACATTTTCAAGCTGTGTTTCCATTTCGCGCAAAATATAGTCATATATCGGCACTTTATTCTGCGCGATTTTTTTCTGAATATAGTGCTGCTGGCCGCGAGTATCCGTAGGTGTATTCAGCGATACAAGCTTAATATCAAAACCATTTGTGCGGTACATACGTGCCCATGCAGCAATCAGAGCTTCGAGGTCTGATTCGGATGCCGAATTAAGGTCTTTCGTGACAATCTGCACGATGTCCATGTAACTGTCATCCTGCATCTTAAACTTATCATCCTCTATACACTTGATCGGGATCAATTTACTCATGGGTGCAGTTGAAGAAGGACGAAGCTTATTAAGCAAATTGCTTAACGCTCCACTGTTAGCCGATGCAGTTTCCGTACCGGTTTTTACCGCATCACTTTTCTTTGTCGGGGTCTTTTTTTTCATTGGAAATGCCTCCATCTGGGAATACAAGCTCTTTGAAATACGCAGCAGAAGGATACTGCTTTTTATTTATGGACTTATCTAATGTGAGTCTTTTTTTTGAAGTCTGAACCGGAATATACGCGGTTCGAGGTCTTATGAGATAAAACCAGAACGACTGGTAAAGCCGTTTTCCGGGATTGTTTTGCGAAGGTCGAGATAGGAAAAAACCAACGGCAAAGCAAAACACCAAGTATAACGTGCGCAGCGCCGGGATCACAATATTTTGCGTTGCCCAGCCAAACCCGGCAAATCCGATAATGAAGAAGAAGTCAAACATAAAAATCTTCGGCGAAAATTTCTTTTCGGTTTTTACGTCCAGAGGAACAAAGTGCTTCATAGTTTTTCACCCCTTCTTTTGCCGGTGGACTTGCCACTATCTTTATTGCCGTTTCCTTTTTCTTGCTTATATTCACGCTGTGCAAAACCCTCTGTTCTATTGTCCTTTGCGTTCCTCGGGAGGTTGCCGGGGTGCTGAACAGTATTGGAAGGCTCAACACCCGCATTACTGTTTCGGACGATCGGCTCGTTACTGCTATGTGAATAAATATCCTGCATTTCGCCTTGGGACACTCTTGAAGGAGCTGAACCGGAAGAAGAAATGGATGTTTCTGCGGAAGCTCGGGTTTCATTTCTTTTATGCGGCATTTGCTCAACAGAATGTTCGACAGAAGGAGAGGCCATCGAAGGTTTCTGTGAAGCAAAGCCAATTTTGGCCGAATCAGAAGACGTCGCCGAAGCCTTCTTATTATTCCTACCAGAATTGCCCTGAAGCTCTCTGCTGTTCTTATTACCCGCATTCGGAACCGCAAATTGGTCTTTCGCGCTGCCGTTAGGTTCGTTATGAGTTCCAACGTCACTCTTATTGCCGATCTCTTCCTTACCGTCCGGCTGCTCTAACGTATCCGGCACATCATTTTTAAATGCCTCGCGATTTATGCTGCCATCTTTGCTTTCCTGCTCGCGATTTGGTTCTGCATTGGATTGTTCTGTATGCATTTCTTCCGGCTCTGCAAAGCTCCAAGAGTTTTGTCCACTATTTTTTTCTTCGTTTAAAGGTTCCTTATCGCTTTGCGTGTTCTGACTTTCTGCATTGAACGGGTTTCGTTCTGTTTTCACGTTCGGGACTGAACCAGTAGTGGATGCTTCTCCGCGACGATGCGGCATTTCATTTGCATTACCGTTTTTCTCTTTCTTATCTGCTACGCCTCTGCCGCCGGTCTCCAAATCGTTACCACGCGCATGAGTTGCACCATAATTGCCAAGTTCGCTCTGCCGCACTGCTCTTGCCTTATCCAACGGAGTTTTTGCACCGGTAACATCCTTGCCAAGATTCCATGCGGCCTTACCCATTCCGAGTGCAGTTTTACCAGCGTGCATAAGTCCCATAGCGGTATGGAAGCCACTCTTAATGCCTGCGTCTATACCAAACAGACGCTCAATCAAATTCGGACCGTCAATAACCGCCATGGCTACCGGGATAATGCAAATTGATGCTTCAAAATTATTGAAGATGGAGCTATCAAAAATCCAAGCCTGAAAGGTATTAAATAAGCTGATAGCAACACTGCAATAGATCAGCACTACGTAGGTGCTGAGGATGCTTTTAAGCGCCTCTCTCAACTTCGCCCCGCTCGCAATATCTGTAATTGCAAATATGTAGGCAAAAAAATGATTAACAATCAGCTCATAGCAAAGGCGAACCACTTTGAAAAATGTAAAGACCATTACAAGAATCGTCGCTATTTCAGACAAAAAGATAGGAAACATATCTACCTTATATCGATAATAGTAAGAAGATAAAAACGAAATAAAGTTTCCAAATATTTCGCCGCTTGAGCAATCGCCTAATTCTTCGTCCACGCTGCCGCGGTTGAGCAGCGTCTTCGTAAACACATCATCAATGCCCGGTGTTTCGCTGCCCTTAATCAGTTCATCCATAGGCAGCAACGAATAGTCGTAGTCATCTGGGAAGCCATTATGTACTTCGCCAGTCGGGTCGATAACCGTATCTCCACCAAAACAATATTTTAGGTCTACGATATTTGCGCTGAAAATCTTATTTACACTGCTTGTGCTTATATTGCCCATGTCGGAAGAGGCGATAATGCCATTGACGGAATTGATAAACGTCGGCAAGATGAAAACCACAAGCAAGCCGAACATGATGTTTTGAATGATTTTACTTCCCTTTATGCTATTGCTATTGAGGATAAACGCTATGCCGATACAGACGATAACGATCAAAACCACTGCGGTTAGGAACTCTGTTGACAAAGCGCCGCCGAAAATTTCGTTTACTCTGCTTTGCGTATCAAAAGTAAGCACGTTGTATGCTTTACTCAAAAGATCGCCGCAGCTTTTAATGAGCGTATAGAGGAAGGATAAAACCAAATAGAACAACTCTCGCAAGCCGGTTAATATAAGATTTTGCCCTTCAAAGTATGATCCGTATTTCGTAAGAATTTCCTGTGCTGACATTCCTTCTGTTCTCCTTAAACTGCATCTTCCATCTTTGCTTTGTTGCGTTCGCCTGCTCCGGGAATTCTGCCGGAAGCCTTTTCCTTTGAGTTTTTTTCAGCCTCCATTTTTTCTGCCAGTTTTGCAAAGTGGGCATCAATGTCATATACATGGAGGTCCAAATTTACTTTAGAAGTATCACCCCATGTGATCTTATCCAAATCAATTTTATCGAGATTTGGAAAGCTCTTGGTAAGATATTCATACCTATACTTGAATCTCTGGTTGCCAACGTTGTAAACAGACGTATGATCGATGCTATTGCCACGCAGATCATTACGTGTCATAATACGCACGATAACGTTTTCTCCGGGTGCAAGTCCTTGCAGCTCATTCGGATTAAGTAACGGCTTTTCTTCGTAGTTTTCCGTGAAGGATTTATTTAGGGACATTTTTTCACCGGAGCGACTAACGTTTTTGAAAGTTTCGCTACCTAACTGTTCAGAAAAATGCTTGACTGTTTGCAAATCACCGGAAGATAGGAAATACTGATTACCGCAGTTACCAATAATTGTTTCTGCGTCTTTATCATATCTTCTTTCAACTTGAGCGTTAGACTGTACAACAAGATTAAAACGAATATTACGACCGAGGCAAACCGTCAAAATATTTGAGAAGTTCTCAATCGGCGGCAAGTTACCAAACTCGTCCAGAAGGAAGACCACTTCACGCTTGCATTTACCGTCATTTGTGTGAATCGTGCAATACTGTGCAAGAACATAATATAACTGGCGAATAAAGACAGAGGCAATAAAAAAGCTGCTGTTATCGTAATCGGGCGTTGAGATAAAGATTGCATACGGCTTGTCCCCAAACCCAATATCCAATAAATTCAGATCATTCTCTGCTGTCATCTTTGCGTAATTTTCATACGTGAAAATCGTGAGATCAGTAATCATCGTGGAGAATATGCTGCCTTTTGTTTTGTCACCAGAAACACGAGCTGCACTGTATTTTAACTTTGCCCTATCTCCATTCGGGCGAGCATCAAAGTACGCATCCAAAGCTGTTTTATCTCCGCCCATAGACGCAGTTGCCATAACAGAAAACGAATTACAAATACTATACATAGTAATTTGCTTTTCGTACTTAGTGCTTGGAATATATTCATATTCCGGGGGAATCGGCATGGAAGAATGGAGAATATCTTCGTAGCCGTATTCCATATTTTCGATGAAATTGCGAACCTGTAATTGCTCAATCTCATTCATGGCCATAAAGGCGGCTTTTTGCTTATCAAAATAGGCTTTGTTCTTAGCGTTCATTTGCTCATCTAATGCAATGCAATCGCAAACGTGAGCAAGTATCATAGCACTAAGCAAGTTACGCGCGTTTTTAGGCCAAAACGGGTCTGGCTGTTTATCGTCATCAAAAAGGGAATAACAGAAAGAAGCACAAATTTGTTCTGCGGTAGGGTAATCTTTACGTTTCCACGCATCGATAATAGTTTGGAGAGGATTAAATTTCATGGATTTACCCGGATCAGCAAGATTTAAGACCAATGGAATATAGCCACGTCTTTTAAGTGTTTCGTAGGAAGCTTTATACAATTCAAGTTTTGGGTCATTTATGACAAGTGAAGATTTAATTTCCGCACGGGAATACAAGTCAATCGTCGGAAACATAAAAGATTCGCCCTTACCGGATCTCGTTGTGCCGATGATGTAGTTGTTTACGGCGCTTCTGTCAATAAGGACTTTGTGGTGATTTCTATCCCATGCAATCGGAACGCCGCCTTTTCCCTGATAAAACTGATCCTTTTCGGGAACTGCCGGGTACTGTTCATACAGCTCTTCGAGGTATGCAAAACGCTCTCCACCCTTTTGATTTACATTAAAGTCGTTGTACGCAGTGCGGATTTTGTAAGGCAGTGCAATTTCGAGGAAGATCGTTAAGCCAAACAAAATTAAATAGTAATTAGAGCTCTTCGGGAAATTGATAATTGCCGGTAGATGGTTATTTGCCGCCATATCTGTTGCAAAAATACCTTTCATCGAATACAGTGCATCACTCAGCAAGGTATAACAGATATTTCCGGCAAATAAGAGAACGAGCGGAATAGCAATCATGATAATTATAATGACCTTTTTGGAACTGAGCAGTCTGTTCAGCCGGAACAGTTTTTGCTTATTCATGAAGTCGTTATACGGCGTTGGTTTTTGGTTTGTTGCCATTTTTTGTCTCCTTTCGTGGAAAAACGTATGTGGGCAAATTTGCCCACTTTTAGTTTTCAGATAAACCCTTTACCAAGAAACGATAAAGAGCTTATCTGAAAACTCGGTTCAGTGCCGAAAATCAGCGCCTTACCGAATTTCCAGTTCATTTTTTAGAACTTAACGTTTTGAATCCACCACGCTACAAGAGAGCTTGCAGAAAGTGCAATTACGCAGCCAATGGCAATACGCTGAATCCACTGCTTAGCTTGCTGTGCCAAATCACGTGAAAGTATGATGAAAAGGCCGCAGACGATCAGTGCCAGAATTGCAAGAGGCGTTACAACAGTTGTAACCTGTGTAGCAATTTCCGTGAAGGAGTTGCTGAGGTTAGAAAAAACAGTACCTCCCCCGCCGTTGGTAGCGTCGAGCAATGTTAAAAACATCTTCATTTTTTTACTTCCTTTCTATTTTTTCGGTGGCATATTTTACGGATGATCTCTATCAAACACACCACGATCAAGTAAGGTAACAGACTGAATATCACATAATCTTGTTCACTCATTTTTTGCAGTATAGCTTCGGCAGTCAGCTGATCTCCGGCTTGCAAATACATGTAGTACGCACCCTTTAATCCGACATTGATGCCGTATGCGTAGCAGAGACCACCAAATCCGAGTGAAAACAAAATCACGCGCGTCCAGACGGATGTGAGAACCTTCAAAAGGCGTTTCACTGTTCAGCCTCTTTTTCTTTTCTCTTCTTCGAGATGATAAACAGAATAATTACAATCGCTGCGGCGAGGGCAATCGTGCCGATTGTAATGCCCACAATAACAGCAACTGGGACCTCATTATTTTGCTCGATGTATGTCGCAACGCTACGGATGCTATATTCTGTCTTATCGGTCTTTACAATCTGTGTACCACTATATGTAGCTGTCGCCTTATAGCCGTCTACACTCGGGACTGTAACGTTTTTGCCACCGTAAACTGCCGTGAACGTACTGAGCAATCTATCGCCTGTTACGATTGCATTTCGGCAAAGTTCACCGTCTGCATTCGCGTAGACATCTCCGTCCCATGTTACTCTGGATAGGCGATAACTATTTGCACTCAAGCCAAGAGAAGCAAGGTATGCGCTCTCATACCCGGTAAGTGGCGGATTTCCGCCGTCATACGGGATCAGTGCATCACCAAACTGCAAATAAGCACTGTCGATGCCGTACAAAGTCATCGGCACAGAAAGATCAGACGTCCATGTATACCCGTTATTCTCTACGTGGTCGAGCTGTAACGGAACGTCAACATCGATACCGTACTCATCGCTGTGATATTTAACGGTAATGCTCTGCGCAGTCTCCGGCTGCGATGTTGCTGTGCCAAGCACAACTGATTCTGTTATGTCAGCTTTGAACTCAGGCAATTTGGTTTCGGTGTACTTAGTGTCCACATACTGCAAAACGACCTTGTCCCCAGAGAAGTCCTTGGAAATCGCCTCTGGAAATTTACTTTCCTTTGTGCCAGTCAAGATTTCTTCGGTTGCGGAGACTTCCTTTTCTTCTTCCACTGCTTTTTCATCCGTGACGTAGCTATCTACACGATCAAGCTTGTACGTTTTGCCATCATATGTAATCTCGTCATCGAAGGCAGCTTCTGTTGTTTTATCATCGGAAGTAACCGTGCGTGTAACCGTTGCGGTATTGCCATTAACATCAACATTACCGTTGCCTAAGTCTACCGAATCAGCAGATACAGGGTCGGCAACCATGCCGACTGCCGCCACTGCGATCACACCGGCGACTAAGAAGGAACGAAGGTGGGGCTTTTTGCCCTTCTTTTTCTCTACGATTGCGGCAATCAAGCCAGCTGCGCTTACACAAAGCATAGCGAGCCAATATCCGACATTGCTACTACTGCCGGTTTTCGGCGAGTTCGGCGTCGTCTTTTCGTCGTAACGGAGTGTGATTTTACCGATTTTCGGCTGATCTACAAACAGATTGTTTTTATCGTTGTTGGAAATCACGACAGCATCACCGTCATGCTCGATTGCAAAGGCATATACCTTTTCATCTGCATAGTAACGATTCGGAGCCTTGGTTTCTACCAACAGATATTTGCCGTAAAGCAAGCCATTCAGTTTGTATTCGCCGTTGCCAAGGTCTGTTAATGTATCAACCTTTACATCTGTATCGGCTTCATATATGCCATTGCCGTTTGCGTCACTATACACGGTGAATTCTGCGCCCGTCAGACGTTTGGTATCATCCATAGTAGACGATTTTGTCAGCGACACAGAGCCGTGCAAGGGCTTAACCTTTACAGTCTGGCTTTCGTCGTTAATATCTGCATGGACAGCAAATACAAGTCCATCTCGATAAAGTGTTTCAAATACGACGGTATCCGTTTCGATGACGAGACCGCGTGCGTCGAAAGTAAACGTCATCTCAACTTCTCCGGTGGTAGCTTTTGGCGTAAAGGTAGCTTCTGCCGTGATTTCTTTACCATCGATGAGCAGCTTATCATTTGTGGCTTTGTTCATCAGCACACCGGTAAGCTTATATTCTTTACCGGGGGTCAAATCCGTATAGCTCACAACATCGGTAATCGTGATCTTATCCGCTGTAATTTCCTTTTTGCCGTCTGCTGTTGCTTTTGTTCCGATTTCAGGATTCTTAATCTTTACCGTCTGCCCTTCATCGTTAATGTCCGCATGGGTAGCAAGCAGCACGTTCTCACGGTACAAATCCTCGAAAACGACGATCTCTTTACCATGCAGACCGGTTGCGTCAAAGATAAAGGTAACGTCTACGCTGCCGGATGCTTCCGTTGCAACGAAAGTAGCTTCGGCTGTGACTTTCTCGCCGTTGATGAGCAGTTCTTTGCCATTAGACTTGTCCATGAGAACGCCGGTTACACGATATTCTTTGCCGGGGGTAAGGTCTTTGTAGCTTACGGTATCGGTCAGTGTAACTTTATCCAGCGGATCGATTTCCTTCTCGCCCTCAAAGTTCGCTGTTGTGCCGATTTCAGGGGTCTTAACCTTAATCGTCTGGTCATCGTCCGTAATGTTTGCATGTGCGGCTACTTTAATATTTTCACGGTACAAATCCTCGAAAACGACGACCTCTTTGCCATGCAAGCCCGTTGCATCAAAGATAAACGTAACGTCTACGCTGCCGTTTTTGGTTTCCGGCACAAATACGGTTTCAGCTGTAATTTCTTTGCTGTCAACAAGCAGCTTCTCACCGGTTTCTTTATCCATCAGTACGCCGGTTACTTTGTACTCTTTACCGGGAACAAGGCCAGTGTATGATACCGTATCGGTCAGCGTAACTTTATCGAGCGGATCAACTTCTTTTTCTCCCTCAACGGTGGCCTTCGTACCGATTTCAATCGGCACATTATGGAAGCTTACAGAAGCTATTTCGCCTTCGCTGAGTTCTACGGTCTGCGAGTCGGGAAGCTGATAGCCGAAAGTTTCCTCTGTATCAAGTTCTTCGACCTTGTACTGATACTTAGTCGCGCCGTCTTTGTCCGCGTAAATCGGAAGTGTTTCCGTAAGGATTTCGCCTGCGGCATTCGTTACATATTCTGCGGAATAGTTATCCTCAAGGCGCGTCACGCGGAAGTGAATGCCTTCGATTACGCCATCCTCAGATGTTTTAACGATCTTGAGCTGTGCATTTTTCTGCACGTTGACAAGATCATAGCTATAAACCTTGCCGTCCTCAGAGATTGAAACATCAAAATCGGCTACGAGCTGACGGCCGTTGCCGCCCTTTGTTTGATGCACGACGTATGTGCCGTAAGGCAAGTCCTTTGTGATTGCCATGCCATCCGCGCCGGTGGTGATGTGGTCGCGCTCGGTCTCTTTGGCTGCATCGTAACTGCCCGCAGATTTGAGGTAAACATCAAACTCTGCGCCCTGTTCTTCTGCGAGGTCATCAAGGGTTTCATATTGCTTATGCAGCGCAATCTGGCCTTTCATGACTTCTTCGGTAAAATCGGCGGGTTCGAGTTCAAATTCAACAGATGTTACTTCGTGAGGTGCAACATTGTATATATGTACTATCGGATCAAGTTTGTACCCCAACGGAGATGAGATTTCTTGAACTTTTATTTGTCCAATAGGAATACCCTTTAAAACTGCTCGGCCCGAACTATTAGTAGTAATATCTTTGTGTACTTCTCTGCCATCTTGCAAATAAGATACACGGTACACAGCTCCGGCCAACGATGCGTTACCGGCAGCTACACTGCTATTCGTATCACTATCCTTTTTTGTAACTGTAAGAGTAACTGCGCTTGGGTCATCCACGACCGAAATATCTGTACTCTTCCCGCCAACAGAAAATCTATGAACCGATGTGTCCAGTGTATAACCTAACGGAGCCACCTGTTCGATTGTTACATAGTCGCCGTTCTCGAGCTTTTTGGAAAGTGTTGCGTGGCCGTCTTTTTGAGTCGTAAACGTTGCGACAACGGGGTCATTTGTATAATCGTGGTTGGGATTTACATACGCTTTATAAACGTTGTAAACAGCACCTTCGAGCGAATAATTTGCGTTGCCGTTTGTGATTTTTACATCGGCGCTGGTTTTGGTCAGTGTCACGGTATATTTAGGCTTTTCACCTTTTATTTTGATGTACGCCATGGTCTGCGTTGTGCCCGGGCAAGTTGCCTGATGCTGAATGTTGGCCTGCTGGTCTCTGTCCTCCCAAACGGCTATGCTGTTTTTATCACCGACGGTATAACCTGCACCGATAATCGTGGTCTCTTGCTCCGGCAGCGTGCTCGCAGATATTGTCAGCGTATTGCCGTTACGGGAAATATCAAAGCCTGCTTTTTGAAAATCAAATAAATCCAGCACGCCGTTGGTATCGGTAACGGTGGCCGTATATTTGCCATTCACGAACTGCAAAGCGATTTCCTGTGCATCGCTGCCGTTGCTGTTTTTTCCTGCAAAGGACGGGACGATTTCAGAGCGTAAAAGACGATCTTTTAACTCCGCATAATAGCTGCGCACAACAGAACCGTTATACGCCAGATTTGCCATGCGCTCAACATCGTTATCGATGCCAGTACCCCAAGACCAGTTTGTACCGTCTACGGTAATATAGCCTTCGGACGCCAGCCAGACAAGATGCTGTGTGACCATCATTTTGGCGGTTTCGGCGCTGTACCAACCGTTATTGCCGTCCTGCAAAGCGTTTGTGTTGTTAAAACCATAAGCCACGATGCGGCGCATAGCTTCAGTCATGCCATAATTGTCTCTTTGCACGTATGCTCCGTTGTTCACACGACCCTTACCGTGCTGTAAGCAGTAGGCCGGGTAGCTTGTGCCATTGAACAGGATATCGTAGAGAGGGTATTGACCGAGATCATACAAATAGTTGGAACTGAAATTACCGTTGATGCCTACCGTGCGGTAACGCGTAACCGCCTCATCGCCGAGCGCTAATAGACTGATTTCATCCTCCGGGTTTGGCGTGGGGGAAGCAGTGGGTTCAGTCGTTGCTTCCGGCTCTGCACTGACCTCCGATTCAGTCGGTTCCTCTGTTGCCTCCGGTGAGGGTTCTGCTGTCGGTTCGGCAGAGGGCTTTGCGCTTGCCTCCGGCGTCGCGGTCGGCTCTGCCGTGGTTTCCGGTTTAGGTTCTGCATCCGGCTCCGTGTCCTGCGCTGCTTTTTCAGCGTTTGTTTCGACCGTAACCGATACGGGTGTATCGGCTTCATCGGCAAGAGCGCTCATCGGTATGGCGCTGAAAATCAGCAGCGTTGCAAGCAGACATGCAAGTGTCTTTTTAACCTTTTTCATGTTTTACCTCTCTTTTCTTTTAGTATTTATATCAACACCTATCAAGGTGTAGTTTTCACCAATTTTGTATTGATTTTTTCATTAACGAAAAAACTTGACTTTTTTCGTACTGGATCCTATACTTGAAGTAGGAATATCAACAAAAACAGAAAGGATTTTCAGCAATTTAATAAGGAGTGATTTTAATGACGAAACGAAAGCTTACAGCAATTATTTTGGCTGTTGCCCTTATGATTTCTACTGCTGCTTGCGCCACAGCAAGTACAGAAACGGATGATACAAGCTCTACCACGAATACTGCAACCACCTCTGAAACCGAAAAAATTGATAAAGATACAGGTAAGTCTTCAACCGCAAGCAGTGCTGCCCCATCGGCTACTGCAAAGCCTTCTGCAACAGCTAAACCAACTACTGTGGCTTCCCCTACTTCTAAACCTTCGGCTACTGCAAAAGCTACGGCAACACCTAAGCCTACTACGGCAAGTACAAGCAAACCTTCTGCAACGTCTAAACCTTCTTCCGGTACATCCGGCTCCGGCCATTCCAGTGGAAGTTCTGTAACCAAGCCGTCTTCTACCGCTACGCCAAAACCGGCAGCTACGGCTACACCTAAGCCCGCTGCAACAGCTGTACCGACGGCTAAGCCTACAGCAGTACCGACCGCAACGCCAAAGCCGGTTGAAAAAGTTTGGGTTGTTGACACACCGGCACAAGCTGAACAGGGACACTGGGAAGACGACGGCTACTGGACAAGCGATTGGGTGTATCAGTGCAATCAATGTGGCACAATATGCTCTACTGAGGCTGATATGTGGGATCATGAGGGAGACTTATCCTCGTGTTGGAGCTACACTATGGTTTCTGGCGAACGTTACTTTGTTAAGACGGGTCAGTTCTGGGTGGTAGACGTTCCTGCAAAAGATGAAGTTGGCCATTGGGAATACAAATAAGTTGATACTCTATTTCGGGCCGGTCTTTGTACCGGCTCTTTTTCTGTCTGCATATCGAACACCTTCTTCCAAAGATGGGCAAATTAACCCATCTTCTTTATTTTTCTAATTCATCTGGTCTAAAGTTCAAGATTTCAGCAACCATAACGGCTTCTTTGAGCGGCAACCCACTGCAAATCGCAGAAGAAATATACTCCATTGCTTTTGGAGAATTATACGGATCGGCAACATAAGTCATTTCATCTTTTGTTAAGCCGCCCAACTTAAGGATAGCGGTTAGCGTTCTCACCTGTTCCATCGAAAGGGCTGGATTTGCTACCAACTTTAATTCATAATCGTCATGTCCTTTTAAATGCACTCTCATGCAAAAATCGAGGTGCATGAGTCTTTCAAAGTCGTAATCATCGATGCTTTTGCCGATACCGGTCTTCTGCAATACGTTATCGGCAATATCAAGAGTTTTCTTATACACCTTTCTCATGTGTCCAATTTGGAAAGCGCCTATTCCGACGAATATGCCAATACCAATGTTAAGGCACACATTTACTCCCTTGCCGTCACAAAAGGTATATAACAGCAATGCGATAGCACCGCACATATAGCCTTCTACTCTTACTTTGTCATAGCCATCAAATACAAAACACGGCAGGTATTTCATCTTTTTTTCCGCCCATGAACTCAATCTCACACAATCTAAGACGAGATTTGCTACAAAGAACAACACATATACAGTGTTTGGAACCACACTTCTTGCTTCTAAAACACCCATTTTGTTACCTCATTTCTCCTTTGTGAAAAGCATCTTGTAGAGACCATATTGCAATCCCTCCAACGTAAAATGCTTTTCATTTTCTACATATGACCTAATCTGATCGACTGTTAGCCCGTAATGTACAAAATCAATAATCACCCTTCTTTCGTCAGCGGAAAAGTCTGGATTTGAAATCAGCTGCGCAACATCCTCTTTGCCAAGCTTTATGTAGGTTGCGACCTCTGTTATTTGCTGCTTGTCACGCCAGTGCTTTGCTTTATACTCCGTACCAAACGTCGAATTGATGAGTTTAAGATCGCGCTGGCGTCCAATGATATTTCGAATTTTGTTTACGAGCAGGAAAGCGTGCAGTGCATAAGAAGCGAAAACCAGTGTTATTCCGATATAGAAATCATTAGCTTTCAGAGCCTGACTTATCTCTTCTATGCTGTTGGTTCCGTTAAATGCTCCGATAATTCTTGGAAGCGCCATAGCATAACCCACAAACCTTAAAAAGGTGCTGGTAAAGGAAATGAAGGAATAAGGCGGATGAAAATTTGAATGTGCAAAACATCGAATCCAGCTTTGAATTAGCCAAATAGAAACCGATATTAAAAGAGCCCAAACTAAGAATTCTAATGGTGGGATAGTATCCATAAAATTTTGCATTAAGTTTTCCTTCCTATTTATATATGTGGCAGCGATGGTGTGATTTGAACACACGAGTCTCGGAGCCAAAGTCCGATGCCTTAACCACTCGGCTACATCGCTATGTTACTTTTGAGCTGCGGACATACGATAGGCTGCAAGGATAGCCCGTTCGACCTTATCCTTAAATTCGGGGACTGTATATCTGCAAATATTCTTGTATTTGTCTTCGCCTTTCCTATCTTTGTATTTAACGCCGGGGCCGCTGACGAAGATCTCTTTTTCTCCCTGCACGACTTTAAAGCCATCGATAACGAGAAGATCATCTAACATGATGGATGCGTATGCGAGGGTTTTACCAGATTTTAAAGCAAGTTCGACCTGAGCTGTCACTTTCATAGATATTTCCTCATTTCACTTTGTAGATATTTCCTCTTTCATCAATTAGATTTAAATCATCATCCATAACCGCATAAATGTGCATATTACTTTTCCTTTTTATCTTTTCTGCGCTTGATGAAATATACGAGTAAAGCTATCAAGAGCAATCCAAGGAAAATTGCAATACCAATCAAAATGCCCTGCTCATATTTCTCTATCCATGTGCTGCCCTCTGGTTTTGCCTTTTCTTCGACTTCTGCTATCGCTTCTTCGGCCATTTCCACTCTGTGGCCGCGCACAAGCAATCTGTGCGTATTCACGCCATACGGTGTGCAGGTGAGTAGCGTCACATAATCTTGCTGCGTATCGATACGGATCAAATCAATGTCTGTGGGCTCCACCACTGCGATGTTGTCCACTTCGTAAGCTAATTTCTGGTTGCACACCGTGATGAAGAACATATCTCCAAGCTTAAGCTTATCGAGGTCGGTAAAAAGCTTTGCGCTTGCCATGCCGGAGTGTGCGGAGATCACGGCGTGTGTGCCTATACCGCCTACCGGCAGCGACGTGCCTTCCATGTGCCCGGCTCCCTTTTCCATCGCCGCGCCGGTCGTGCCGTGGTATATAGGCAGGTCTATGTTAATGGCCGGTATCATTATGTAGCCCATGATGCCGTTATTGGCAAGGTTCAGGAGATCTTCGTATGGCGGTAGGTCGGCTTTGATTTTATCGACATCCTCGATTTGCACGGTAGAAATTGTTTTGTTATACTCCCGTGCTGCCGCTAACGCTGCATCGATTTCCGAGGTGTCGAGCTGCTGAAGCTTTTCTTCGTATTCCGTCTGTACGAGCGACTGCGTGTGCTCATTGTTAATCGATGCGATCAACGGATATGCAGCTGCGCCTGCGCCGAGCAGGATCACAAGGATAAAGCAGATAATGATGATGGTGTTTTTGCGTTTGCTCATTTTTTGATCCCTCCAATCTTTTTAGCGACTACGATCAGCCTGCCGTTATCGCTGCTGTATTCGCATGTTGATAAGGTAATTAGCTTATCTCCATATTCAGCGTCAATGCCCGTATCATACAAAGCGCGCTGCTTACATTCCTGTACGTATGTATTAAAGGTTAATTCGTTGTTTTCCACGTAGTTATAGTATTGAAAACTGTCTGCTTGATAGGCCGTTGTGATGACAACCGCCATGACCTCATATAGTCCCAGCTCGTCTAATGTGTCAAAACGCACGTATTTGTGCTGCTGAAAGAATTTTCTCTTTTTATAGAGCTCAAGATCGCTGAACATCCCGCCATCAAGCATGTGGTGGCCGTAAATTATCAAGTTATCGCACGTGCGTATATCGCAGTTTTCCTGTAAATACGGCGTGCCGAGGTTGCTGTACGCTTTCTCAAAATTTCGACGCAAATAATAATTAGGGCTATCCGGCGACTGCATCACCGGGTAATTGATCTCTGTGCCCGGCACGCGTATCCAGCCTACAAAATCGGAATTGTAGTTGTGCAGTTCCCCATAAACTTCAAGCAGCTGCGCCACCCGTTTATCTTCCACCGTGCTAATTTGCTCTAAATCTCCCAATTCGTTTTCCGCTGCGTCTACTTTTTCGGCTATGGTTGCAAACAGTTCCTTTTGCTCTGCTTTTTGCTGTTGGTTATCAATAAGCAGATACGCGCAAAATCCCGCGACGCACAGCAGTAAAATCGCGATGATGATGGCTATGATCTGCGCACCTTTGTGCGTTCGCTTTTGGGGCATGTTTTCACCTTCTTAAAGAAAATTTAAAGAAATATTCTTTATCTTTACTTGATTTTTGCTTTATGTTTGCATATAATATAGTTGAAAGGAGGCATGAATAATGTCTGATATGGTTAATGTAAATTTCAAACTTGATGCTGAAACAAAGCGAGGTATGGAACAAGCTTGTAAAGATATGGGACTATCTTTATCGGCAGCATTTACTGTGTTTGCCAAGAAAGTCAGCCGAGAGAAACGTATCCCGTTTGAACTTTCCGTTGATCCTTTTTACTCGGAAAGCAATATGCGCTACTTGGAAGAAAAGATGGCAGCATATAAAGCTGGAACACTTAAATTTGCAGAACACGAGTTGATAGAGGATTGATTATGCCAATTAAAGTAATACAATGGGATTTAGATGCTTGGGAAGATTATCTTTACTGGCAATCGCAGGACAAGAAAAATCTTAAAAAGATAAATAAACTCTTGAAAGATATAAGTCGCAATCCATTTGAAGGCATTGGAAAACCTGAGCCTTTAAAAGAAAATCTCACAGGTTTTTGGAGTAGGCGAATTGATGAAGAACATCGACTTGTTTACGCTGTCGAAGATGAGAGAGTTATAATCTTTGCTTGTAGAGGACACTATGATGATTGATTAGAGGACGGGAAACCGTCCTCTTTTCCTTTTCACCCAAAGCCTACACACAATTTGCAGGCTTTGGGTGGGGCTCAGTGCTGCCACTGAGCCCTCCCTGCGAGGTAAACCTAATTCAAAATTTGGGTGTATTCTTACTTATCTTCCTGCTCTTTTCTTTTCTTGAACACAAGGAAGAAGATAAACGCGGAAGTGCCGAGGCAGAAGACGAGAACGCCGCCGATAGCAAGCGCCCATGTGCCGTTTTCACCGGTCATAGGAGTCTCAAAGCCACGCGTATTTACAACCTGCAGCGGAGCGATTGCGTTCTTGGAACCCGCATCCATCTCATCGTCGAGCATCGTGACGTCGTTGCCGTCAACCGTTGCAGATGCAGTCTGATAGTTGTGAGCCAACTGCTTCTGCGGGATGTTGGCGAGCTTATAATCTTCATTGTTCGGGAAGTTGTAGCGCGGGTCGTTCTGGATAACACCGAGTGTATCTTTGCTGTAAATGTCGCACGGGCGGTTTGCATCATCGACGGACGTAATCGTTACGTTGATATTATTCTTGAGCAGCGTGTAGCCGTTTGCAGTCTCGAGCTCTGTCCAGATGTACTGGTCGTCCTCAACGCCTTTAAGGATGATCTGGCCCTTTTTGCCATTCCATTCGACGGGGTGCATTGCTGTTGCAGAGGCTTCTTTGTCCGTGTGTCCGGTAACATACCAGATGCCCTCGTCCTCATTAAGCTGTGCAATTACATAGTAGCCATCGGACGCATTCTGCGCTTTAAAGAGGACGTTATCGAACATCGTCTGTTCTTCTTTACCGTCGCTAAAGGTTTTCGTGATGTTCGTCGCATACGTGTAAATATGCGCGTCGTCGATAAGGGTGTCGTAGTAGGTGTCATTGGTACGCTTCCATGTGAGGACGACTTCGTTTTTGTTTCCGTTGTCACCGTAAACCAGAGACTCATCAGAATTGAGTTTTGCGTCGTAACGGATACGAAGTGTGTAATTGCTGTAACCTGCATAGAGCTTGCCGTTATCGTTATCGTAAGCCGTATTGGCTGTGTTGATCTCGGCAAGGCCATCATCGGTCATGGAGATCGTCATCGTATGCGTACCGTCGTTGTTTTCTTCGCGCGTAACTTTGAATTTGCCATCGGACTGCTTCCACGTGGTAACTTTGTTGGTGCAATTTGCATCGGTAAAGAATTCGAGTGTAACGCTGTTCGTGCCGCCTACATAAGAGAGGCCGCGGGCCAGAACATCTTGGAACGTATACGCGCTGATATTGGTGGCCGCAGACGTGATCGTCGGCAGTGTGGAGATGATCTGATATTCTATGGTGTCGCCTGCGGATGCCGTTGCGTTGTGTGTAAAGCCGTCGGTGATAACATCGGTCGCGTTGTTTTTACCGGTGTCTTTTACAGCTTCACGCACGGTTTTTTCCAGTGTGACAATACCCGTTTCGTTTTTGGGGTAGAGGACAACATTGTAGTTCCAATCTTGACCGCCGGTCGTAATCTGGTTGCCGGAACCGTCTGCCATACCACCGTCAACAGTGGTCATCGGGAGACTGACAAAGCACGGATTTGTTGTATCTGTCACCATTTCCGGTGTGCGGGTTTCAACCAGCAGATAGAGACCTACGGGGAGGCCGGTTACGTTGCTGTAGCCGTCCTCGTTCGTTTTGGGCATTGCCGTACCGCCGTTGTTTTTTACGTAGGCTTCGAGCGAATTCTTAACAGTCGTGGAATTGGCTTCAAGAGCAGCTTTAAGTGCTGCACTAAGTACGTCGGACTGGTAATACCAGTTGTTTGCATCAAGTGCATTTGCGTTTTCATAGCTGTTTTTGCCGTCTGCAAGGCCGATAGCAGCGAGCATATCTGCGCCTTTGACTTTATCGATTGCATACAGCACCTCAATGTGGCTGTCGGTACGACCGCCGTCTTTTTCGGACTCCGTGAACTGCGTGATGTCCGCAATTTTGAGGTAAGTATACTCGACACCTTTAATTGCATAGCCGTTGCTTGCCTGTCCATTACCAAGTGCAGAAGATGCGCTGTTCGCACCGGTACGCGTTGTGCCACCAAGCACTTCATTTACTTTTGCGTCATACTGGCCGGTAGAAACGTAGCTGTCCTCATTCCACACGCCATCTTTTTTGGCGTTGGTAAAGTCATACTTATAAATGGACAGCTGTGCCTTTGCGTCCATATCGATGGTAGCTTTATCGATAGTAGCCGCCGAGGCCGAGATCAAAGAGGTGCAGGCCAGAGCTGCTGCCAAAGCCAAAGCACCAATGCGAGAGATTAACTTGGATTTTGCCATTTTTCTACATTCCTTTCATTTTATTTTTTTATGTTCTAAGAGAGTGTAGATGCTCTCTTAAAATAACTTTTTCTTCCATAGCCATGCTGCAAAGCAGGATGCGGAGATCAGTGCGAGAGCAATGCCAATCGGCACGCTTGTCATGCCATTGCCGCCGGAGGACGGCAATGTGTAGTTTTGATTGTTGACCGCTGTAACAACCACATCAACGGTTTCTGTACCGTCATCAAGCACCTGCGGCAAGCTGCCGATAAACAAAGGCGCTGCGAGCAATGTGTTGCCGGACTTCGTGCCGGTTTCGGTCAAACGATAGGTGATTGTAACGGTCTGGTTATCGACCTGAAGCCCATTAAAGGTAGCGACGCCGTTTTCATCGGTCTCCAAAGCGCCGTCAACGACTGCACTTGTGCAGCCCCCGATTGAAGGCTTGCTGTCTTCTGCGCGGGCTTCCACCGGGGCCCAAGTCGCGCCATCGTCAGTGCTGTACTCGAGCGTAAACTCTACGCCCGGCATGGCGTTGCCGTCAGCATCGATCTTTTTAGCTGTAATGGAGCCCACGCTCGGAGTGTTTTCCTGCGTGACTTCTACGACCTGCTCATCGTGCTCGATTGCAAAGTCATGCACGGTATCATCAAGGTCATAGCCTTTCGGCGCTTCCACTTCTGACCAGTGGTATTGTCCGTAAAGGATCGAGTCTACCTTGATTTTTCCGTCCGGCCCGGAAGTTTCGGTTGCAATTACATTACCGTTATCGTCTGTAATCTCAAACTTCGCGCCTTCAAGCGGCGTCACACCGTCATGGTCCACTTTGAGGATTTCAAGCGTACCGCGCGAGATTTTGTTATAGAAACTAACCTCTGCCGTCTGCCCATAGGTAAGTGTTACCGTCTGTGCATCCGGCGTGCGATATTTATCCGGCACGTTGATTTCTTCGACCTTGTACTCATACAGCTGCGTTGCATCTGCATCGACGTATACAGGCATCTGATCTGTAATGATCTCACCGGCCGCATTGGTGGTATATGTTTTACTATACCCATCCGCAAGCCGTGTGACCTTGAATGTAAAACCGGCAACATTGCCGCCTTCGGAGGTCTTCACGATTTTGAGCGGCGCATACTTGAGCTCGTTTGTGAGCGTCACCTCATACGTTTTACCGTTTTCGTGGACGTCAACATCCATGTCTTTCAATTCACGCCCCGGCACACCTTTGACCTGATGCAGCGTATACGTGCCGTAAGGCAGGTCTTTGGTGGTTGCCTTGCCGTCTGCCCCGGTCACAAGATAATCTCGTTCTGTATCCTTTGCGGCATCGTAGCTGCCTGCGCTCTTGAGATACACTTGATATTCAGCACCCTGCTCAAGCTGCGCATCCACGCCAAGCATTTCAATCTGCTTTGTGAGCGAAATTTTGCCTTTGAATACGTCTTCGGTAAAATCTTCGGGTTCCATTTCGTAAACGGCAGAAGTTACTTTGTCCGACGTAACATTGTACGTATGCACCGTTGAATCAAGCTTGTAGCCGACCGGAGCTGAGATTTCCTGAATTTTTATCTCGCCCAAAGGCACGTTGGTAAAATAGAGAATTCCTGAACTATTGGTCGTTTTTTGAACGGTTTTATCTACACCGTTTTCTTTATACGTAATTGCGTACACAGCACCCGCAAGTGATACGTTACCAGCAGCTACATTTGTTTTAGTTCCAGAATCTTTCTTTTTTACCATGATCTTGACATATTGTGGGTCATCCACAACATCCATTGTTGCCGAGTTGTAAGTAAGATAGAATAGATGTGGCGTCGTATCTTTTACATATCCGGGAGGCGGAGTTCGTTCCAAAATTGTATATGTTCGATTTGGATATAATTTGCGACTTAACGTCGCAACGCCCGACGTGTTAGTTGTGAATGATGCAACCGGCGTACCCGTAGCAGAATTACCTTCATACACATCGTACACAGCTCCGGCGAGACTATAATTGCTGTTGCCTGCCGTGATCGACGTGTTAGCGCTCGTTTTGGTTAGTGTCACCGTCTTAATCAAAGGCACATCGCTAACATTCAGAGTTGCGTCAGCATTGTTGATCCTAACGGTATGCCTTGTCGTGTCCAAGGCATACCCCGGAGGCGCTTTGGATTCCACGGCGGTATATGTGCCGTTTTTGAGCTTCGCGCTCGAGCTGCCCTTGCCCGACGAATCGGTGGTAATGGATGCAACTTCCGTACCGGAACTGTTATAGATTTTATACACTGCTCCGGCGAGGCTATACCCACTGTCGCCGTTTGTGATTGAGACATTGGCACTCGTCTTTGTGAGGTTGATATTGTACTCATAGATAATCGGTGTATCGGAGACATTGAGTGTCTTATTACCGTCCATCGTTACTGTATGAGTTTCATTATCAACGGAGAATCCTTTCGGTGCGGTCTTCTCCTTTACGCTCACTGTTCCCGCAGGCACAACAAGACTCGCCGATCCTGACGAGTTAGTTGTAAGCGTACCAAGTAATGCATTCGATGTTACTGTTGGAGTATAAATAGTTTGCGTAGTTTTATTCGTAAGATATGTCGATGAAGCATATCCTGTATAGGTCGTACCGTTTGAATGGGTATATTCAACCCTATACCACGATCCTGATGTGCTAAGATACCTTACGCTTGCTCCATTGGTCATGGTTATCAACACAGAACTGCTTGTATTGGCAGAGCTACGCAAATTAAGGCCACCACTTGCATTTACGGTGTAATACGTGACTGTTGAGGTTGTATAAGTGGTTTTGTTACCGTAAACTTCGTACACTGCACCAGACAAGCTGTAATTGCTGTTATTGTTTGTCAACGAGGGATTAGAGCTTGTCTTATTGAGCGTCAGTGTATATTCAGACGGTGCGTACTTAATAACCACGTAATAAGAAGGGCTGGTCTTAGGTGTTATGGTCGAAATATGGTTATTGGAACCAAAACTATGCCACATATTATCTTCGCTGGAGGAGTTTCCCCAGAAAAAGCCAATATGCGTATCTCGGTCACTGGCCGATGCTGTTGTCGGCAACATTAAAATAATGTCACCTTTTTCAAGCACACCAGACGAAAGCATATCGCTCTTTGACTGGAATGCATATGACTTAAGATCACCGTTTGCAATCCAGAAGCAATAGTTTGATGCACCTGCCAAAAGGTTTCGGCTTTTATACGAGCTGTACCAATCTGCAGAACGACCACCGACCGCCTTAGTCATAAGCCCCTGAACCGAGCTCGCAGGCAACGCAGTATGATTATTCAAGTCAGACGTACCCGCATTTAACCCCAATTTACAAAGCACATAGCTGACAAAGCCCGCACAGTTTAACCCGGCGCTTCCGTAATTGTAGCTCGTATCGCCGTTTGGAGACTGGCTATCCCCGCCTACATATGTAGTACCCAAATAGTAGTTATCACTTTGATGCGAAGTAAGTTCAGCTACAACTTTGTCTCTTGTTACTCCGTAATCAGATATTGTTTTCGTCCCATTAGGTCGATTAAGATACTGATTGACCCAACTCCATGTGTAATCATCCAGTAGCGTGGATACTCCGTATTCTAATACCGGTTCAGGGTTTTCCTTTTTACCAGTCTCACTCATGACCTCAAAGTGCAAATGTGGGCCAGTAGAATTGCCAGTGCTGCCGACGCGCCCGATGCGCTGCCCACGCACGACTTTTTCGCCTTGCTGCACGTTAATTTCAGATAGATGTGCATACAGTGTGGTATTTCCATCTGGATGTTCAATCTGAATCATGTGCCCGTAGCTCATCATGCCGGTGGTGTCATACGATCCGTCCCAAATCTGCACATAAGTTACAGTGCCTTCTTCGGCTGCCACCACAGCAGAACCAGTAACAGCAGCTATATCCCAAGCTTTGTGTTGCTCACTGTATTCCTGCGTAATTTCGTCGCCGTCGGGAACTGGGAACAGGTAAAGTCCGCCGGTCTCATAGTCCGTTAAGACCTCGTGCTCAAGCTTTATTGGGTTTGTAACCGGCTGCGGTGACGGCGTAGGCGTCGGCTTTGCAGCAGGTGACGCACTCGGCGCAGCACTGGGCGTAGGTGATGCAGCAGCACTCGGTTCCGGCATTGCTGTAGGCTCTGCCGTTGGTGTCGCCGTAACTTCGGGTGTAGCTGTGGGAGTTACTGTCGGCTCCGGTGTAGCGATATTCTCCGGAGTGGGTGTTGACGTCGGTTCTTGTGTAGGTGTCGCTATTGGCTCCGGCGTTGGTTCAGTTGTCGGTTCAGGAGTTGCCTCCGGTTCAGTTTCAACGACATCTTCAACATCTGTATCTAAGTCAAAAGAAACCTCAAAACCGGAAGTATCTTCTGCCACAGCCGATGGCTGATTAGCCTCATCTGCAAATACACTTAGTGGCAAAGAAGACGAAACGATTACCGCTGTAAGCAGCCAAGCCAAAAACTTTTTAGCTTTTTTCATTTGCTTTACCTCCTTACATAGAAGATTCTGCCTCATATTCTGGGGTAATCTCACCGGTTGCATATTTCCGGCAATAATCTTCTACGCTGAATTTTTTCTCTTGTTCATCTTTTATCACCCCTTTCGCCGTGTCCTCGCTCTTCTCTTTTTCACTTTGCGCAATCTGATTATCGATTTCCGCCAAGCGTGCGAGTTTCTGTTTTAATTCTGTTTCATGGAAGAATGGCTTTTTAACTGTTTCACTTACTGTTTTCTGTTCAGCATAAAGGTTTTCCAAATCTTTTTTAGCAGTGAGTAACCGCTCTGGATAACTCTTAATTAGATTATTGAGACGCTGAATATTACCACCGGCATCTGGACCTAATTCAAACCAATAAGCTGTTGCACCTTTAACCATGACTTGCAGCCATTCTGCTTTCATGCTGGCGTAAAGATCAAAGCCGTGATACTCACCAATTTTTCTTCCGAGCATTCTTCCAGCGTATGCGGTCATGGCCTTACCGCCCTCTACGCGATCTGTGTAAACAACACCGTTAATGGTAATGGTAAATTCAGCTCGTTCATTTTTCACATACGTAGCTGCGTCTTTAGTTAGGTTTTCAATACCTGTCTTCGTCTCGCTGATTAGCCGAGGAAACTCTTTTGCAAGCTTATCTTCCATTCGGTATTTATTGGACAGATAGTTTGACTTTTGCATTTTCAAACGACTAATCGCGATTTCCAAATCCATTTTTTCTTTAAACACCGGGTTTTCCATTGTGAGTGCCTTCAATTCAGCGTAATTCAGCGTCATTACATCATCTTCTTCCACTTCACGCGCAGGAGATTTAGATGTCATGATTTGTGCAGCAACACGCTGTTTAGCTTCGATGAGCTGATACATGTATCCATCAAAAGTACCTTCGGTAATACATGTGAAAATCTTCACAGTGTCATTACCGTTTCCCTGACGCTCAATTCGTCCCTCCTGCTGTTCAAGGTCAGACGGACGCCAAGGGCAATCCAAGTGGAATAAAGCATACAATTTTTTCTGAATATTTGTGCCTGCGCCCATCTTAGATGTTGAACCCATGATGACGCGAATCTCGCCATTATTAACACGCTCAAACATCTTTTCTTTTTGTTTGGCATTTTTCGCATCATGGATAAATGCGATTTCTTTCTCCGGAATACCGAGACCGATCAACTTATCGCGAAGATCTGTGTAAACACAGAATCCTTTTTCAGCACTTTTGGCTGACGGTGTGGATAGATCGCAGAAAACAGCGATTGTTTTTCTATCGTCTTTTGTCTGCTGCCAAATATCAAAGATTTTGCGAGATACAATCGATACACGGCTATCCGGTACATCCGGTAGAAGGTTATTGACAATACGTGGATCAAGTGCAATCATGCGCCCTTCATTTGTGATCTTGAGCATATTATCTGCATCCGGAGATACTGCCTTATTCCTAATTTTTTCACCACGTTCGCCGAGCGCCTTTATCATTTCGCGCTGGATAGCCGTCGGCTTTGTCGTTATCGTTTCGCGTTCTACCTTTGGTAAAACCAAATCAAGCATATCTTTCGTTTGAATATCCGCGCAGCTTCTAAACATCGTCATAAGTTCCGGAATATTATGAAATTTTGCAAATCTTCGCTTCATTTGGTAGCCACTACCTTCAGGCAGCAATTCTAATTTTGTTTCGATTACGCCGAAAGTGGAAACCCACGCATCAAAGCTGGACATCTGATGTCTTGCAAGCTCTTCTGGTTGCAGGTAACGCTGAATCGTATAGATTTCTGCCATCGAGTTAGAGATTGGTGTACCCGTCGCAAATGTAACGCCGCACTTTTCACCGTTGATTTCCCTCAAATACTTAATTTTATAATACAAGTCAGCAGTTTTCTGTGCATCTGTGCTGCTTACTCCGGCTACATTGCTGATTTTTGTATCAAAGTAAAGGTTCTTAAACATGTGACTTTCATCAATGTACAGAGAATCAATACCCAAGTTTTCAAAAAAAAGGAAATCATCGGATTTTTGCCCTTCGTGCAGTTTTGAAAGCTTCTTCTCAAGCTGCTTTCTTCGTCTTTCAAGATCCTTAACGGTAAATCCCTTTCGCTGCTCCTTTGCCTCAGCTAACGCAGCTAAAGTATCTGAGATTTCATCCATTAAGTATCTTTCTTTTCTCACTGGGCTTAAATCAGCCTTTTCAAGCTGAGAATGGCCGATAATCACAGCATCCCAATTACCAGTTGAAATCTTGGCAAACAGTCTGCGGCGATTTTCTTTTTTAAAGTCCTCCTCTGTCGGAACAAGAATATTGGCATTCGGATACAAATAGTTCCAGTCTCGTCCCCATTGCTTTACAATGTGGTTCGGCACACAAACGAGGGCCTTATTAAACAAGCCAAGTCGTTTGCGCTCCATAACCGTTGCAATAATGGTATAGGTCTTACCTGCACCAACGCTATGCGCCAGAAGCGTGTTCCCACCATACAGCTGCCGAGCAATCGCATTGCTTTGATGTGGTCTGAGTGTAACGTCCGGATTCATACCGGGGAAAGTCAAATGAGAGCCGTCATACTCGCGTACTCGTTCTGCGTTAAACAAATTATTATAGATGTCTTCGAGCTTTCTTCTTCTTTCTTCATCGTTCCAGATCCAATCAATAAATTCTGCTTCGATTTCAGATTGTTTGGTTTGTGCAACTGTTGTTTCGACCACGTTCTTAACCGTAACCTTTTTCCCATTCGCGTCTTCAAACACATCATTCACAACAACTTCTCTGCCGTTAAGAGACTGCTCAATGATATTGGCTGCCGGTGCTCTTTGAGTACCATAAACTGTGGTTGCGTTCGAATAGCAGTTTATTTGCGCCTTGTTTGCGATATTCCAAGTTGCTGTCCTATTGGAATATTCGACAATAGCTTTACTGCCATATTGAGGCACTTGCAAAATCTTGTTGATAAATTCCGCAATATACTCTTGCGGAATCCAGAAAGACCCAAGCTTTACGGAAATGTCTGCGGCTGTCAACCACTCGGGCTGAACTATTTCAAGCTTTTCCACGTTAATGTTAAAACTTGCATCCTTCTGTGCTTCAGCTCGAGCGCAAATAAGCTTTTCACGGACATTGCCGGATAAATACTCATCTGCCATTACATATTTATCTTCTTGCGGATCGAAAAAAATCTCTCCTTTGAGATCTTCAATGAGTTGATCTTCCGATAATCCGCAAAGGTTCGTCATGTAGTCGAAATCAATATCTGCGCGTTCGTTGATAGAAATAGCCAACGCTTCATGTGCGTTTTCGCAAGTCGTTGGAGTTTCATTCACGCGAATTGTACGGCGGTAAAATATGTCCGTCTTATCCTTAAATTGTTCGCCGTCATAAACTTCAAGCGCACAGATAAGGTTATAAGATGAATCTGTTGAGAATAGACGAGAAATTTGTTTTGACTGAATTCTGCCATACAGCTTAACAAAATTGTCATACTCCGTATTCAACGCTGTACGATATTCAGATAATTCGTAATCGGACATGCCACGAGCTTCATTATCCAGCAATTCACGCGTAATGGCGGTAATTCTGATAAGTCGGCTGTATATATCTTTCGTTTTATCTGTTGTATCAACTTTGCGCATAACTTCTGCATCTCGATAGTAAATGTCATCATTATACGCGAGATAGCTGTACATACGTGCAGTAACATCAGCCGGAACCGGAAGATCATCATCGGCGATTTCTTCAATCACTTCGTTTTCTCCTGCCTTTTCCTCGTACTTACCTTGAATTTTTGACAGCGCATTTTCAAAGCGCTGCTTAAACTCTTCTTCGGAATCGCACTTGTAAACGACTTCATTACCAAAACGCCCAGAAACCTTTTTAGCGTCTCCGCAAAGCATTTCGTTATTTATGGCATAGTATTCATTTATGTAGGAGCGTGTGTAGTAACTAAACGAAGCAATCGACCACATTTTTTCGACTTCCGGTACACGTAAATCAGACAACTTCTCTTCCACACTGGCGGATAGCATATTGCTCGTCAATAAGACCTTTTCCCTCTTTTTTAGGAAAATAATATCTGAATTGACGGATGTCCCGGCAGCAGTCTTAAACGCTGTATCCGGCAAACGTACTGCGCCGAGCAATTCACCGCGCGAGGCCAGATAATCACGGAAAGTACAGTCCCTTTTGTCCATGGTGCCGGTTGACGTGATAAATGCAATGATGCCGCCTGAGCGAACCTTATCCATTGTTTTTCCGAAAAAGTAATCATGAATAAGCCACTTTTTTGCATCGTATCGCTTGTCAATTACGCCGAAATCGCCGAACGGCACATTTCCGATTGCGAGGTCAAATGTATTGTCTTTGTAATCAGTCTTTTCATATCCACAAATTTGAATATCGCTTTGCGGATAAAGGTATTTCGCAATTTTGCCTGTAATGGTATCAAGCTCAACTCCGTGTACCTCGCTGTTTGCCCTCATGCTTTCCGGCATACAGCCGATAAACGTACCGATACCACAGGATGGCTCCAGCACTTTACCTCCGTCAAAGCCCATACGCTCTAACACTTCATACATACCGCGGATGATCTGCGGGTCCGTGTAAAAAGCTGTCAGCACAGAGCTGCGCGCTGAATCGTATTCTTCTTCGGTCAACAGCTCTTTTAATTCTGCGTATGCTGTATGCTTTTCTTCAAACACATCCGGGAGACCGCCCCACCCAACGTATTTTGCGAGAATATCTTTTTCTTCTGCCGTTGGCACACGTTTTTCAGCATCAAGTTTTTTAACTAAGCGGATTGCCGCGAGGTTATTTTTAATGCGTACAGACGGTGTACCAACACCGGGATTTTCATTCGGAAATACATAATCGGTATCTGTTATTTTCTCCTGCTTTTCCTCTGTGATCGGAGCATCTTCGTTTTCATTATCAATCGCGGCAATAAGCCAATCTAAATGCTCTTTACGCGTGATGGGGAAGCCGTTTGCTCTTTCAAAAGTCAAATCGCGTAACGAAACATCTTCGCCCTGAATTGTTTCTACAACGAATTCGCGATCTCCATCTGTAATATGTCTACCGATATATGTAGATACGTCTGCGTTAACACTCACAGCAGTATACGTATTTACAATTAGGCCATTGCTGTCTCTGCTACATACCGCCACACTTTTTTCATGCTGCTGTATAGTCGGAAGATACCGTTCCAACGCATAAACAGGGAAGCCGCACATCGACACACGCAAATCGTCATGAACCAGATGATTTGTAACGCGAAGATCGAGCATCTGTGCAATTTCTTGCGCATCCTCTCGGTATGCCTCGTAGAAATCCCCCACCTGATACAGGACATAACTTTCGGGGTAATCACGCTTTACATTCTCATATTCTGCGAAATCATCCGTAATCGTTTTACTCTCCGATACTTCTTTGGCTTCTTCTACATCGTTGCTGTCCAGATCAACATCAGCATCCGGCTCATCGGCTGCGGCTAAACTCAGCGTATCCGTCTCGCAGAGATACTTGCTGTTAAGAGGATTTTCAAGCAACTTCTGCTCAAATTCCTCCTTGTTATATGTAGTTGTAAACAGGGGCGCATTTGCCTGCGCTACGACAACGAAGTTATCAGAAATGCTTGTTATAACATATTCTTCAGCTCCGATGTACACCGTTTCACCATCCGTATACTGATGGTGAGGAATAGTATGTTCCTCATTATCAATAATGGCGGTATCATTTACATCGCTATTGGCTTCTGCGATAACTGCATCGTTTACTTGCTTTGCATAGGCGATCAGCTCTTCGTCGTAATCGGTAATATGAGGTACTTTGGGTAAATCAAAGTTACCGTTATTGATAGATGCTCGACTGTTTACAACGTACTCAAGCAAAGCGTCGTAGTATGCATTGATGCCATCGGAAAGGTTTGCGCTACGTTCTAACCTCTTATTAGCCTGAGCTTCAATTTCACTCAAAGCTACATGAAGGTTAAGATAAGGAATAAACTTGTAAACAAGTTGCTTTCTCTGCTTCTTATCTGCTGCTAAAGCTTCCTCGCCGTCTCTTTCTTTTATATAGGCATCCCATTTCTCATTATCAAGAAAATCAGTCTGATAAGTACTGATGTGGTCGATCAAACTGCCGTCGCCATCACCAATATCATATCGGCCCTCGTAACTGCCCACTTCTCCGTCAAGGACATAATTGATTTTGAACTTTGTCTTGTCGTATCCCTGAGCTTCATGTTTTTCCCCGTCAAGTCTTTCAAAAGTAGAATTGGCTTCATACAGAGACATGACTTGACCGTCCTGAAGCTCTTCACTCTCCGACCAGAGAATTGTAACTTTTGGTTCTGCCAAGTCTGCCGCAGAGTAGATCCAGTTTTTCTTTTCCTGCTTTTCTGCATTGTCCTCAATTATAAGACGGTTTTTAATACCATCTACCGCCGGAAGATATTTTTCACCTCCGAAATTGGTAATCGTGTCTAATACAGAATCCAGAGATTTGCGGACGGATTTGCTTCCGAAAGAGATTTCGCGTCCTTCATAAGCATTCAAAACGAACGTCAGCTCATAGGTGTTTACCCATGTTTCTTTGTTTTCTGTTTCTTCATTGTATTTTCGAACAAGAGACAGCAAATCCTTACCTATGGCAGCTCTGCGCGTACGAATTTCTTCGTTATGAATATACTCCAAATACCCCGTTTTTTCGTCTTCCGTCAAATATCGATTATCTTCGATTAAATGACGAATTCTGCGGCCTACGACTCTCCATGTGTAAGAAAGACCCTTGTCTTTAAATCCCGCACGAAGTTGTAATCCTTTTGACAAATCATAGGCGAGGTTAATGTCTTGCCCTTTATATTTCGTAAAGGGATATGCTCCACCCGTACCGTATGCATTAGCAATGAATTTGGCAAAATCTGCCGCGGACATTTTTTCATCACGCAGTTGCCGTTCATAGGTAAAGTAGATTTTATACTTAAAATCTTTCGATGCACAAAGCACTTGGTTTAAAAGTTCATCCTGCTCCTCATCAGAATAGTCGGCAAGCTCTATGGTCTGTTCGATCCGGTGTAAATCAGATCGTGGAGAATTACTTCCTCCACTTCGCTCTGCGCCGTTGTCATTTTTTGAGCCCACAACATCGGATTCCGAAGTTTCAATTCCTCCGTTATCCCCCTTTTCGTGATGAGCTGTTTCATCATCAGCTGCTTCATTTGTAACGCTTGCTGCTGAACTCGACTCAGATATTGAATCTGCTCCCACGGGAACTCTTCCCAGATCATTATTTGTACTGGGTTCACTTTCTCCAAGTATTCCAGCTTCAGCCTCGCGTACTTTCCCTGAGATAATCTCAGTTCTGTGGTTGATACCAGCGATTCCCCGTCTTCTCTCGCCATCTGTGCCAGCACTGCTTCCTTCTCCCTCAATTCCTCGAGTGTTATCACTTCTATTGCCTCCAGTCCTTTCTGTCTCTATGTCATTTTCCCTTTGCTGTGTGGCCGACAATTCGTTGACCATTTCATTGCTGATATTATGGAAAAAGGCACTAAAAACCTTAAATATGCGTTCATCTTTCAGAGCCCATTTTCTAAAATCATTGATTTGCTCGTAATAGAGTAAGGGCTCTTGTCCACATTTAATTGCTACCTCAGAGATAATAGAATCTTTGATGAAGCCAATAATACGTTCAGCCGGAGCAATAATCCCGTTTGCCGCCATGTAATCTTCAATTTGAGAAGAAGCCAGCAGCATCTTTTTTTCCGCAATTTCGCGAATCTGCTCCATTGATACATCTTGCGCAACTGTGGCCCTCATAACCGGTTTGGAATCATCTGTGACTATCGTATCTGCTATATCGTAATACGTTGTCCACTGCGGTTTTCCTGTCTTTCCAGTCTGCACAATTCTGATTTTCTGCGCATTATCCGCAACTATACGTCCGAAGAGTTTTTCCCAACGCCCTGCGTCGAGCACTATATCGGCATCTTCTTTTTGGTAATAAACAAATAGCTGGTTAGCTGTACTCAGCCTAAAGTTATTTGCAGCTACACGTAAAAACCCATTGTACCGGGTCGGATTAGATATAGTATATTTAATTGCACTTTCTAACTCGACGTTTCTACTCATTATTGATCTCCTTACTATTTTTCGTATTCGTTACCTTTACTTTTGTTATTCGTTATAAATGTCGTTTTTTTTTGATCTTCCGCATAACTGAACTCGGAATTCAATATCATCTTCGGTTCGCTGTATTCTTTCATGTTTCCATTTTCAAATACAAATCGATATTTATTCCCGCTGCTCGCACGAAAAACAACGCCGTGGCTTGCCGCATTAACCGCCGTAATTTGTTCATCGGCATGATTTTGCTGGAACAATTCAGCAGCCTCTATAAGCTGAGAAGCATCCATAGCCAACTTTACATGAGACTGTGCTGCATGAGACGGAGTGGGCGTTACCGTCTGCCTGTGTGGCTCTACAACCGTTCTCGTATTCAGGTATTCACCTGCCAACAAAGCAAGGCGCAGTTTATTATCTTCCGTTCTCCCCACTGCTAACGGATTTGAATTTTTCAAATCCCGCATCATATTTTCGTATTCAGCCGTGCCTCTATCGATAAGCTCTGTTCTGGCGCGATCATTTAAATACGAAAAGAACTGCTCAACGCTTTCGGTCCTGTTATTCGCTTCGGCAATTAAACTGTATGGATACTGTGCGCGCACAAACTGGCCTCCGGTCGCAGCATCCGGGTTATAGTAAACTCCTTCTACGGCGTTTACTTCTGGACGATCATAGAAATAATCTTTGCCGTCGCGAATTGGTATGTCTTCTAAGTTTTGCTCCACATTCTTATTGATGCTTTGCTTATACTTATCCAATACGCGTTCTATCATCTGATGTTTCATTTCATCATTTTCGATGCGAAATGCGTCTTTATAAACTTCTTTGCCGGTCTTTTGATCTATATACTTTCCGTTTGTCGGTGTAACCACATACAAGCCATCGTTTTTCGTAGTGATGACTTTTATGCTGGAAACATGCATACACTCAATATCGAGTGCTGCCAATGCTCTGATTTTCCCGGTATTGTTTTTCACAGGTGATACGTTTTTAACCTCGAGCTTTTGAATTTCTGGAATCTCCCCTGCAACATATGTGTTTGGCTTATCATGTCTAAATGTATTAAGGATTGTTTCGCGAATAATTTCTGCATCTTCCGGGTTATTCGGGAAAGCAAAAGAAACGCGATCTCCCTTATTGTTGATATAGGAGGGATATATAACCGATTTTTTTCCTTCCTCCGGTTGATATATTGCTATATCGCAAACCGTAATACGATCATTAACGGTAAGATTGGCCCAACCGAGAATTTTTTTCGCGGCATCTTTATTAACTTTAGGGTTAGGTCTCGTATGTATTTCGAGCTTCATACACTTTTTCCTTTCTGGAAACTTGGCAGCAGTGTTTTGAGGTTTATTATATATTGCCTGACTGCGTTTTCCCATTTCATGCAAACGCCGCTGATCTTCCATATCCTGTACGATATAGCCTTTTTCTTCGTATGTTTTTAGCAAGGATGTATACTCAATCACGTTATCGTCGCTAATGCCATGCTTACGTATCTCGATAAGCTTTTTATCTACCTCAGCTAACTCATCACACGCTTTGATATATTCCAGCTCAAATGCCTGTTCGACTTTACGCTGCCGTTCTCTTAAAACTTGCCGATCACGGATTTTCTTTCTTTCATCATCTGAAAGTTCGTTGTCATAAACACCAAAGCCAAAATCTTGGTCGATCTTTTTTAAGGCATCGATATAATCCAAGTCGAAATATTTACGAACAAATTCGACCTGATCGCCTTTTGCTCCACAACCAAAGCAAGTGAAAATTCCTTCTTTATAAGCAAACGACGGTGTTTTTTCTTCGTGAAAGGGACAACATACTTTGTTATGTTTGCCGGTATGGTAATAACGCTCCAAAATTTCGCTCATCATCAAATGCTTTGCTTGTTCTTGTGCAAGCGCATTCTTCTCGTTATTATTCGTAACGGTCATCCCCTTTCCACCTCCTATAAGTGGGCAAAGTTGCCCACCTTTATAATTCTCGTGCTGATGAATGATCTTTTTCTTCCCTGTATCGTTCAGCAAAGTCGCTCACAGAGTTGACTTTCTGGCTATCCTTGTCATTTTCAAATATTTCATTCAGACTCGCTAAATTAGCGTTGTATCGCTCTACCATTTCCGGTTCTTGCAATTTATGCCACGCATATGCTGTTTCAATATAATCCAGTACATCTTCAAGAGAGCTCATGGCAGAATCGAGGGCATCTGCTGCGTTTTCTGCTCTTACATAGCGTTCTGAACATTGGAGGTTTTCTGGTATATTATCCATATATTCCTCTTCTTCGTTGTGCAGCATCGCAAGTTGTTTTTTAACCTCAAGAACCGTATCATGAAATTTCGTTAACTCTTCTCTGCGTGCTTCGTTCACAGCAAAATCGTTTAGAGCAGCTAAATTGTCATTGTACCGCTCTACCATTTCCGGCTCCTGTAATTTATGCCACACATACGCTGTGGCAATACAATCCGCCGCGGCATTATGCCACCCGGCATCTTTATATCCAAAGTGTTCTGCCAATACCGAAAGCTTCTGCCATTTATAGCTTGTGTCTTTTCCCTCACCGCGCAGCTCACCATACACAACTGCGCCATAAAGCATAGGATCGTCGATTACGGCATCTTCGCGTAGATGCACTCCATATTTTGCAAGGAACGGTACATCAAACTGCTTACCGTTGTAAGCTACAATCGTCTTGGCGTTTTGAAGAAGTGTTGCCATTTCTCCAATCTTATCAATAAGTCCGGGCGCGTTCTCAACATCTTTCGGCGAAATACCGTTGACGTTCTGTGCGCCGGGCCATTCTTTTACTGTTTCAGGCTTGAACCGTGACTCAAAGAGGATTTCCCCGTCTGTCGTGACGATAGCAGCCTCCAATATTTCATCTTTATCTGGGTTAAGCCCCGTTGTCTCGAGGTCAAATACGAGCTTTAAATCTGTTGGCTCTTTAGCCACGGCGGCGCAAATTTCCGCGCATTTCTCACGATATGCTTTTAAAGCATTACAATCACACATTTTCTTCTCCTAATTAGTATCCGCAGTAGGCCAATCGAACATTTTCCGTTCTATCTTTCCTTTTCGGAAACAGCTCCTTTTTTCTTGCCGTACTCATTGGCAAAATCGCTTACGGATTTCACGTTAGTCTCATAAGTACTATGGCACCGCTCGGGCAGGTTGTCCCGAACCGGCTCACAGGTATGGCCGCCATGTTCCACGAGCTCGGCAAACTCGCAGATGTGATAGAGGTTATTTCCGATCTCCACATGGTAGTTGTCGATATAGCGGCAGGTGCGCACCCGTTCTTCGTTCCACGAATAACGGATTTTTATCTTGCCGCCATCCGGAATGCGGAACAGCTCCTTGTAATGGCTGTCAATAAAACGAATTCCTTTCTCTGCGTCCTTTAGGTGCTGATCGAGCCAGTCCCGGCGATAGCAGTAGCAGTACAGGTTGTATTCGCCCCTGTCCGGGTTCAAGCGCAGAAGGTAGGCATACTTTTCGGTATCCACGCGAACGCCATAGTAGCCCGGCTCCTCCTGCATACGGCTTTGGGGTGTGCAATAGCAGTACTTGGCAAGCGCCCTGCGGTTATGAAGAATGTCGCCTTCCTCACGCAGGGAGTTGATTACATCGTCAAACTCCGCCTTAAACTTGTCGGTTTTCAGCTCTTCCCGGAAGTCAAACCAACTGCTGAAAAAGCCGTTGCCGTCTGTATCCATGTCTGCCCGGAGGTGGCCGATCAGTCCGGTTTGCATGGAAATTTGCGTACTCTGACGGAAGGTATATTTGTCCTCTGCCTCGATCATTGCTCTTTGCTCATATTCAACCATCTCTATGTACCTCTTACCTTCCCTAATTTTATACGGGGTTATCTGATTGACACCCCCACAGCTAAAGCAGAAACTTTACGGCTCTCTTTTGCAAAGTGGGCAAACTTGCCCACTTCTATTCTCGCTCTCTATCTGCATTGCTTTCCTGTTCTTTGTACTTCTCGCAGAAAGCACTTACAGATGCGACTTTAGCAGGAACAATCGGCTCAGGTTCTTTATCGTAACCGTTTCTGATACGAATGCCCTCGTTATACATCTCATCGTAGCTGTCAAAACCGTTTTGAAAGGCTACAATTTCTCGGTACTCCTCAATCGGAACTTTACCGATATTGGTTACTACCATATCATCTCTTTCGGCAGTGTCAATGAGTGCTTCTATTGTCTCAGGCGTACACTCTGTATAATCAGGTGTCTGACTGAAAGCATTTTCAGCTTCTTCAAACCACTCAGTACCTACATCTGCAAGCGTTTGGTCTGCGATACTGCCAAGATAGTCAAAGAAATCACCGACACCTTCGCATTGACTTGCAGCTTCAATCACATCATCATAGGAAAGTGTGTTTGTTACATACTGCCCGCCGGAATTGCTGTCCGGGTTATAGTATATCCAAGTAACGGTCTGGCTCTCATCATCAAGAAAGAAAGCATCATTATAGCTTGTATTCGGCGCAAAATTCTGTTCGGTTTCGGTATCGTTTTGAGCCTTATTTTCGCCTGTAACGGCTTTTTCTTTCGCCGGTAATACACTGACCTTCAAGTGGTCGTTTATTGGATTTTCACGCACTTTGCGGTCAAATTCTTCCCTTGAAAGCTCCTTGTTGAATAGGGGCATATCGAAGTCATTTTCACTTTCGGTTTTGCTCTTAGGTATATCCCATCCATATACTTTAGCAATTTCATCACCGAGGCGCTGCGTCACACGCGTAATGTCAGCACGAGTTGCCGTGTCCATGTATAGCTTTGCTTTAAGATTTTCTTTTTGGGCTTCAGTCATGTTCGGCTTATACGCACGAAAGCAGAGGTGATTTGTTCCGTCATGGTGGATTTGATCGCAACAAAAATCGCCTCGATTATCCAGATACCACGTTGTATAATCGGTATCGGGATCCGTGTACAGACAATCTGAAATCTTGTCAGCATGGATTTCGCGATATGCACTGCGTCTGCCGTTCCAAAGTCCCAAGTCTGCAATGACAAGAACAGTGTCCGTATCGGGAACATTAATATTAAGGTTGATTCGCTCGTCGCTTAAATACTCATCATTCGTTTCAACCATATATTTATGAAGCTTCTCTTCATCATTGGGATCAATATCAAGATTATTCTTCTCGATGAACTCCTTAAAAGATTCTTTCCAATCTTCGGTATCAAGGTTTTCATTACTCCAAATAATGTATTTGCGTTCCCACATATGTACGCTCCTTCCAAGCGGGCAAGTTTGCCCACTTTTATTCTCGCTCTCTATCTGCATTGCTTTCCTGTTTTTTGTACTTCTCGCAGAAGGCACTTACTGATTTCACGCTATCTTCACGCTGAGGGCTTGCAGCGCTTTTTAGATAAACGCTTGGGTTTGCTCCGGGTACATTCCATCCGAACATTGACCCTACTGACATGGCTTTTTCCTGTGCCTCCGTGACCCTTATACTCTTGTTCAATTCTTTAATATAAGCTGCGTTTGCCTCTCTGCTCCCGCAATCTATATTTGCAAGTCGATAACCGTCTTCATATCTTGTTATCCGAATAATTTCACCGGTTGAAGGGAGCTGCGAAAAACAGTATGGCGGTAATAGAGTTTCTTTTCTCCACACCTTATCCCATTCAAAAGCTTTGGCAATTCTGTCGCCCAGACATTCAGATATATTATCTATATCCGCTTGAGACGCTGTACCGGAAAGCAACCTATCTTTCAGCTCTTCTTTTTGCGCTTCTGTTACTCCAGCTTTATACGCTCGACATAGCTGATGCTTCTTACTTCCGTTGTGGCAATCGGCTGCATCACAGCGCAGATCGCCTTGTTTATCCAGATACCACATTTGGATTGTATTCGGTTCAAGCTCAAGATGTATTTTGTTATCGGCAAACTCTTTGTATGCTTTTTCACACATGTTTCCATGCTCAACATCCGTAATCATGAAAGTATTGTTGGCAAATTCAATTTCTCTGAATTCTCTCCAGTCTTTTGTGTCATCAAAGCTCGTTTCAAAAATATACTGGTAAAACTCAATTTCGTTTTCTGGTTCGATGTCGAGCTCCATTTCTTCTATATATTCTTTGAAATCATTTCGCCAGGCATCAACACTGACACCCAAACCGTCGCTGCCATACAGTACATATTGAACATCGCTCATGTTCGTTCCCCCCACCGATCTATCTTGTATTGCTTGAAACAAGGGCTTATATTGCTCTTTCGGCAAAGTGGGCAAGTTTGCCCACTTTATTCCCGTTCTCTGTTTGTACTGCTTTCCTGTTCTTTGTATTTCTCACAGAAGGCACTTACAGACGTGACCTTGTTTTCGCTTTTTGTTTTACTCTTGGGTATATCCCATCCATATACCTTGGCAATTTCATCACCGAGGCGCTGCGTTATACGGGTAATGTCGGCACGAGTTGCCGTGCCCCTGTACAGCTTTTCTTTGAGGTTTTCTTTCTGGGTTTCAGACACGTTCGGCTTATACGCGCGATAGCAGAGGTGATTTCTTCCGTCATGGTGGATTTGATCGCAACAAAAATCGCCTCGATTATCCAGATACCACGTTGTATAATCGGTATCGGGATCCGTGTACAGACAATCTGAAATCTTGTCAGCATGGATTTCGCGATATGCACTGCGTCTGCCGTTCCAAAGTCCCAAGTCTGCAATGACAAGAACAGTGTCCGTATCGGGAACATTAATATTAAGGTTGATTCGCTCGTCGCTTAAATACTCATCATTCGTTTCAACCATATATTTATGAAGCTTCTCTTCATCATTGGGATCAATATCAAGATTATTCTTCTCGATGAACTCCTTAAAAGATTCTTTCCAATCTTCGGTATCAAGGTTTTCATTACTCCAAATAATGTATTTGCGTTCCCACATATGTACGCTCCTTCCAAGCGGGCAAGTTTGCCCACTTTACAACTCTTTCTCCGTTTCCTTTTTATTGTTGCCGTATGTTTCTGCGTAGCCTTCAACAGATGTGATCCCTTTACTTATCTCCACCGGAAGTTCCACAACTATGTATTTACCTGTGTCGCTTTTAATGAACGCATGGGGGTTCTTATACTTTTCGAGATACTTCTCAGTGAGGTTATCCGGGACAGATGTGAACTCTTCATCCCCTATGCCAGCAATAAAGAATGTGCCAAAAACAACATCATATATCTCTCCGCTATCAGATACTAAAGCTCGATTTTTTTCCTTACCGTCATATTTTCCTTCTTCATCACAGACAAGGACCAGTGGATCGGTATATGGATAAACCGTCTCAATGTCGCCACCAACTGCTTTCTGCATAGATTCAAGATCCGTTCCAATTTCTGCCACATAAGCAGGTTTAAGTGGTTCAACCATGATGACTTTCATTTTATTTCTCCTATCGTTACTTCAAAGCATCTCTAAGCTTCTTCGAGCAAAGTGGGCAAATTTGCCCACTTTTATTCTCGCTCTCTACTTGCACTGCTTTCCTGTTCGCTATATTTTTCGCAAAAAGCGCTCACAGTTGTAATTTTGCCTTTATCTTTGTCCTTCACATTTGGAATATCTTCTCTCTCGGGTAATTTGTACCAATTGTATTCTTTGTATTCTTCCGCCTTAGAAATCACGTCGCCAAGGCGCTGCGTAACGCTGGTAATGTCAGCGCGTGTTGCCGTGCCATTACGCAACTTTTCCCGGAGAGCTTCTTTCTGTGCCTCAGTAGTCTCCGGCTTATACAAACGGTAATACCAATAATTTTCTGCTCTCCCGTCAGACCAACTCCTGTCGGCCAAAAGATCGCCGCGGCTATCTATGTGATAAGTAGTAAGAGGTGTTGCTGCATCCATTTCAGAAATCTGCATTTCATAAACATCTGGATTAGAAATATCTGGAAACGTTATATCTGGATCCTTAGCTTCTCGATAATTACAGCACTTCCCTGTCCCTGTTTCGAGTTCAACCACTACCATTTCAAGCAATTTACTGTTTACAGTAATTGTGTTTCCATTGTTTTCTTCTTCCTGTTGCTTGTCGTTAGAAGAAGTCCACCCGTATATCTTTGCAATCTCATCGCCAAGAGGCTGCGTAGCGTTAATGATGTCCGAACGCGTTGCTGTGCCATCTTGCATTTTTGCTCTTAAATCTGCTTTCTGCGCCTCTGTGGTATTGGGCTTGTATATCCGATAGCAGCTATGGCAGTTAAGTAGTTGGTTGCAGCAAAAATCGCCTTTATCATCCAGATACCATGTTTCGTATGTGGGTGCCCTATCATCAGCATTTAGGCAATCCGAGATTTTATTGGCTTTGATTTCGTGATAAGTGATGTGCTTTTCGTGGCTGTAAATATCATCCTTATCTTCTCTAATTTCGATAATTTCATTTTGTACATCTACGCCCAATTCGTTTTTCACGATCGCCCAATAGCCCATATTGACCTTATCTATATACCTAAAGAGCTCGCTTTTATTGTCCGGATCGAGTTCAAGATTATTCAGCGCGATGTAATCATTGAAGCTTCCCCTCCACAGTTCCGGATCTACGTTGAGGCTATTGCTCCAAATGACATGTTGGTATTCTGAGGGCTCTTCCCCCATTTCCTCGATGTATGCAGCGCGGTCTTCTTCATAAATTTCGAGAGACTCGTTAATATCATCACCGACCTTAGCAGGTAATTCAGCGACTGTATATCTTCCATCATCGCCTTTAGCAAACACGTGGAGAATTTCATATTTATCGAGATACTTTTCAACGAGTTCACCCGGAATTGAGGTTAGCTCTCCGTTACTGTTCACACCTGCTACTAAGAATGTGCCGGAGAGAATATCATATATTTCTCCGTTATCATTTGTTAAAGCACGGTTCATTTTTTTGCCGTTAAGCTTTCTTTCCGAATTGCAAACAATCACAATGGGATCATCGTTGAGATAAATTGTTTCGATATTACCTCCAACAGCTTTTTGCAGAGCATTAAGGTCATCATCAATAATTCTGGTGTGTGCCTTTTTGTTTGGCTCAACAGCAATTACGTACATTTTTCATTCTCCTTGTTTTCTTTGTTGTGTCCGAAACTCTCACAAAAATCTGCTACCGTTTTGATGCGCTTGGTATCTTTTTGCACGTAATAATGATAGATTCCTTTTAAAATTCGATTTTGGACTGTCGGTATCTTTCCGCACCAAAGTTCAGAATTTGATGCAAGTTCAGCATAAATGCTAAGTATGCTTTTGGTTTCCCCGAGCATGATATGCTCTTTTTTTCCAAACGTCGCAAAGAAATTCTTTGTGGTCAGCTCGTCGTTTTTCGCTGCCGTTTTATAAGGCAACTCCGAAAGTGTAAACGCATGTCCGTCAAATTGAACTTCGCACACCTTTTCTTCTGCATCGTTTAAGAAGAAATAATCTTGGCTTTTGTTGGATTGGTACATATCCTCAATGTTACCATCCTTAAATTGAACGGGTTTTTCAGACCAAGGATTTTCTAATACTGTAACAGGGAGCTGCCTATCGACATTCTCCACAACTGAGCCTGCAGCTACTTTTCCTTTTTGATTTTTGTAAAGCTCAATTTTAATGGGCTTTCCATATCGGTTCCACTCCTGCAAATCTTTGTCGAGCAAATACGGGCAAGTATACGAAATCGTGCAATCCTCATATTTGACCTTTGCTATATGGGTATCTTCAACACCCTTTGTTGCTTCAATTACCATGCAAAGATCTTCGTATTCTTCCTCTGGAAGATTGCCGGACAAATTTCCTTTTAACTCACGTACCATTTGGTTTACAAAGCTCGAAGTATCCGTATCCGGCGTGATGCTCCAGTGCGACAAAGCGTAGCTGCGGAACAGCAGCTCGTTTTCTCTTACGTAGCCGGACAGGTTGCCGATGACAAAATTATCTTTGCAGCTTGTACCCAAAAACTGAATTTTACGGGAAAGCAGATCGGAAAAATGGTAAAGAGAATAGAGGCTACTATACTGACTCGGCACTTCTTTCGTTTCAATTTTTCCAATCGTAATGCGGTTAAGTGTCACGGTGTCCGCGACATCAAACCACTTCTCATTCTCAATATTTGCCATGGCCATGTATTCTCGAATGCTTATTGGAGAGTCCTGTTTTTGAAGAGCGTCAACGGCGTATCTCATACCAAAGTCCACATCTACAAATCCAGCCGAATCGACAAAGTGGTAGCTGGGATTGTCGTTTTCATCGTAAATGGCAATAACGTCCGATACAGAGGCGCTGTGACCAACAAATCCTTCCGGCGGCATAACGTTGAACAACACAAAAATTTCCGCCAATGAGCGAGCTTGAATGTCTCCGTCAAAAACCTTATCGTATTCTTCCGGCAAAATTATGTAGTCATGATCTGTACGCCAACGCCAGCTCATGAATTTAGTGTTAAATGTGTCCCGATCTGAATTAATCTGATAAAGTGCAACGCGCATAATCCACCTACTTTTTAGGGACGTTTATAAATGTGAGCAAAATCTTCAAAAAGGTACTTATTTAGGCATTTTTTTCGTTTTGGAAAGGCATACCTTTTTGAACACGGATGTTATTATTTTCGTGGAGGTGTTCATTATGAACAAAAACAAAAGTGAAATCACAAACCACAATTACTTCGGCTACATTCGTGTTTCAACGCGAACACAAAACATCGACCGACAAGTTCACAAGCTGCGAAAAATCGGAGTTCCAGAGGAAAACATCTATATAGACAAAATCTCCGGCGCGCGCTTTGATCGACCTGCTTATATGCGGATGAGATCAAAATTGCGTGCCGGAGATTTGCTGTACATCGACAGTATAGATCGTTTAGGGAGAAATTGGGAAAAAGTCGTAGCTGAATGGAATGATATTTGCCACGAACTCAATGCAGATATTATTTCACTGACTGCTCAGGAAAGCTTTTTCGACTCACGCTCTTTTAAAAAAATGGGGCAAGTCGGTCGGCTTTTGGAAACATACGTTCTTAACACGTTAGCCTTTGTTGCTGATTCGGATCGTAAGCGTAAGTTAGAATATCAGGCAGAAGGGATACGAGCTGCCCACGAACGCGGCGTACACATGGGCAGACCACCTCTCTCCGATGCTAAGAGAAAGAAGATAGAAGATCGGTTGCGCGAAAAGATGTATAGCCTCGAAGATCTGGCTATATATTCGCACCTGTCGTATCAAACCGTTGCGGATCTTCTGCATCATGCCAAGCAAGGCGATGATACTTTTGAGATTGCCCAAGATCTGGAATTACCCTACGAAGTCGTGAGCGAAATACTCAATATGGCTGAAAGGAGAAAATACTCCTACAAAGAAATTGCTGCCGATGCACAGGTGGCCGAAGCCACGGTTTACAATTATCACAAGCGGATGCTTGCACGCGAAAACCTTTCAATATAATAGAAAAAGCCTTTACCCGCTTAATAAACGGATAAAGGCTTTTTTACTTGACAATTTAATTTTAAGAGCATATACTTAGTTTAGTAAGTTTACTAAGCTTACTAAGTAGTTTTACAGAGGAGATAAAAATCATGAATCCGAAAACCGTAACATGCTCGTTTAAGATGGATAGAGAGCTCTATAACACCTACAAAAGTGTCATCACGAAAAAAGGAGCCAACGTAAAAGGAGACATCATCCAGCACATGATAAACGTCATTCATTCTGAAACTCCTAATGTCGAAACAAAAATGGAGGCCATTGAGGAAGTAGAAGAAGGATAAATAAATGAAATATTCAACTCAGGTTTATAATAAGGCTGAAAAGGAAATGAATAGACGTCGTGTTACTGCTCAAGATACAGCGCAGCATCACTTAGACGCTTTCTATGCAGCTTGTCCCGAAGCTCAAGATCTTCGCTGGCGCATTGCGTCTACGGCCAGCAGAGCCGCCAGAGCGGCATTGCGCGGCGCACCTGCCCATAAAATGATAGAGTCTCTTAAAGAAGAAAACCTCTCACTTCAAAAGCAGTTTAACGATCTTCTTGCTGCTCATAACCTTACACGTGCCGATATTGAGCCTCAATACACTTGCAAAAAGTGTGAAGATACAGGATATATAGATGGGCACATGTGCAGCTGCTATCGGACATTACTTCAACAGATTGCATATGAAAACTTAAATAGCATCTCCCCGCTGACACTCTCGTCTTTTGAGGATTTTTCTCTAAAATATTATTCCGACGTGTCCGTAGACGGGAAACGGTCTGATCGCGAAACTATGCGGATCATCTTTGATTACTGCCGCCACTATGCCGATACATTTAATAGTAACAGCGGTAATCTGTTTTTCACCGGAGCTACCGGTCTCGGCAAAACCCACCTTTCGCTCGCTATTGCTGCCGAGGCTATAAAAAAGGGGTTTGGTGTTGTATATGGAAATGCCATAACTTTCGCTGTTGCACTTGAACGCGAGCGTTTTGCTCAAAGTGAAGACTCCAATGGCGATACTCTCTCTCTTTTAAATACTTGCGAATTGCTCATTATGGATGATCTCGGCGTGGAAGCTTCCTCTAATTACGTAACATCCACTATTTATAGTGTAATTGACACACGTATTATTACAAAAAAACCGACCATCATCAGCTCTAACCTATCTTTGCAAGAACTTGAAAAGCGTTACGGTGCGCGTTTAGCTTCCCGTATGGTTGGTTTCTATGATCGTATGGTATTTTGTGGTAAAGATGTTCGTATGCAGCGTAAGCTTAATTCCCGAATTGACACTCCCCACAGCTAAAGCAGGGGGGAGTGTCAAAGCTGTATTCCATCTTTTCTCACCTCTGGTTATACGTATTTTTGGCTTTCACTATATTGTTTAATGACTTCTAACGGTGCTCCCCCAACAGTCGCAACAAAATAGCTGTTTGTCCATAAGGACGGTAGTCGAGTTCGCAAACCGAGTTCTCTTTTTTTCAGCGGTAGCTGCGTTAGCGAGTGCTATTCTTCTGCTAAAGATTTGGTAAGTCGCTCGGTTGAAATAAGCCGAGTAACTGTAATAAACACTGAAAACAGCAAAATACTATTGACAACTAAAGAATGTTTGTAATACAATGTATTACAAGGAGGAATGTGTTATGACTATTTCGCTTAGACTGGCAGACAAAGATACACAGCTCATTAAAGCCTATGCAGCTCTCCACGGAATGACCGTATCCGAACTCGTTAGAGACGCCGTGATGGAACGCATTGAAGATGAATATGACCTTAAAGCTTATGATGAAGCAATGGCTACGTATAAAAATGATCCGGTAACATATTCGCTGGACGAGGTAGAAAGAGAACTGGGGTTCAAGGATGAGATTTAAGGTTGCGTTCACTGAAGAAGCTCTAAAGTCTTTGAAAAAGTTAGATAAAGGCGTTGCACATTTAATTACATCTTGGATTCGGAAAAATCTTGAAGGCTGTACCGATCCTCGGGCACACGGAAAAGGGTTGGTTGCTAATCGCAGCGGTCAATGGCGGTATCGAATAGGAGATTATCGGCTTCTCTGCGAAATACAAGATGAGCAAATTCTAATCCTTGTATTAGAAATTGGACACAGAAGAGAAATATATAAATGATATTAACCTCTTATCGGAAAACGCCGCAAGGTCCCTGCCTTCAGGTATGAGATATAAGGCGTTCTTTCGGTAAAGGAAAGGTTCGGTCCCTTCCTGCGTATAACCCTTGACAACGAATAAAAACGGAGTATAATTGAAGATAGAAAGAGTGCTGCCGATGAACGGTTAGCCCTCAGTTTGACTCAAAGAGATGAGCCGATTCCTTGGGTGAGGGCGGCTCATCTCTTTTTATGTTCGCGATTACGAAACAGTTCGATCAGCGCAATGATGACGAGTGCCAACTGGCACAAATCACTAAAGGTCAACTCGAACGTCATAAGCGTCATCCCTCTCTCCGTGCAGGATTGAGGTTATTTTCATATCAAGAAATCTCCCTCACACGGGTACATAGTTCCAAAATGTACCTGAGGGCTAAACCGTCCACCGTTATGGCAGCACCCGAACCACATATTGCAGTTCACCAATATTCTACCAAATTTTCGCCAATGGTGCAAGACTAAATCCAAAGAAACAAAGGAATTGATTTCATGACCCAAAAAGAACTGCTCACCGCATTAAAAGAATGGCAGAAGAAAAAAGAAATTCCAAAATTCGATACAAAGTGTCTGCTAACACATGACCTAAAACGAACATCTAAAACCCTATCCTGCGTAGGTGTATTTGCTTGTGCGGCATACACAAATCGGTTACATTTATATATCTACTTAGAGGAAACTACTTGGCTTCTTAATCGCATCGGCGACACTATCTGTGAAATGGGCAGCCAATATCGCACCTTAATTGCTTTTTAAGCAAAAGAACGTTTGTGCTGTTACAAATTGTGGCATTCAAAACACATGTCATTTTATACAAATATGTTATTGAAAAAGTTCTTGCGTTATGCTATACTCAATACACACGATATACACACTTTTTTAAAAAAATGTCCACACGCATAATTTTAAAAAACTCAGTAAACATCGGCACTGCCGAGACACAAAACACTGTTTTGTGGACAGTTTACCTTATGCCCTGCACCATTTGAGGGGACGCTACGCGCCACCCTCTTGGTGCGCCTAACTACTTTACAGATAAGGAGAGAAAAAATGAAAAAAAATGCCGCGCCGTCTGAGCTGCGCATTCGCGGATGTGATTCCGCCGTGATTGCAAAACTTGATGAACTTGCTGCTGAGCGTGGAATTACCCGCACTCTGCTCGCTCGGGAAATCCTCGAGAATTATGTATATAAGAGTTTTGATAACCCAGAAGTCAGTAAATACGAAGCACTTACAAAAGTAACATTACAAACCATCAAGCAATTTGATTCAGATCTACAAGACATCCGGCATGGAATAGAAATTCTTCTTCAAAAGAATTAAGGAGCTTATAGAATGAAAACCAGAAAAAACTTTACGTTATCCGATCAGGCTATCGAAGCACTTAGCTATCTTGAATCGCAAACACATCAGAGTTCTTCTTCAATCGTTGAAGATCTTATTCTTACTGCTGCAGCTGGTGGCAATATTCCCGAGCAAACTTTACAACTGTTTGATAAGCGCTATTCAAACTGGCAAAAAGGACTGTTGCTGTCCTCCAGACAAACAGAACGATATTGTTTCCAGATGATTGAAATGCTCAACAGTATGTTTCTTAATCTTTTTGACAAAGACCAAGAGCAATTCTTTCCTACCCACCGTTACGAATTGGAGATTGACCGTGCAAACGGCAATTATGATCCCCATAGATATGATAACTTAGTATCCCCTACATATCGCAAATCCGCAGAAGAAACAAAGCTATTTTACAGTAAGATGAAGGAGCGGAAAGATAATGCCAAGTGATATTAAAGCCGGTATCGTCTTGGTTAATGCTTTTACAACTGGCGGTACCGATAGTTATAATGCCTACATTGACTACATCGACCGTAATGAAGCAACACGAAACACTCATTACAACGAATTCGTTATTAAGGACTTAAAAAAAGATGGGTCGAACCTTAATAACACAAGCGAAAACTCTGCTGATTATATCGGTTATATGGATAACCCAGAAAAAACAGGCGGTATTTTTACTGCAAGTCAAGACTCTTTAACCGGCGAACAGAAAAAAGCTCTCAAGTCTGCATTTCGCAAAGCTCAGAGTAACAAATCAATCATGTGGCAAAGCATACTTAGCTTTGATAATCGCTGGCTCGATAAGTACGGCATTTACGATCCAAGTACGCATAGCCTGAATGAAGAGAAAATTCGTCAAGTTACGCGAATGTGTGTTGCAAGAATGCAAAAAGAAGAAAATTTGGGAAATGCCATTTGGTCTGCTTCAATCCATTATAATACGGATAACATTCACGTCCACGTCGCCATGGTTGAACCAATCCCTATGCGCCAAAAAAAATCGTTAAGTCACTCACCTTTTCGGCCCAGTGGCTACAAAATAAAGGCATATTGAAGTTAGACGAAAACACCCACCTTGATACCGGACGAAGGATCACCGAAACTAAAGGTAATTACCAGCAAATGTATAAGTCAATCTGTTCGGCCTTGCAAGATGACGGCTACTACCTACATATCGGCAGGTATATTCATATAAATGCCGATAAATCAATCTCTATTTCGTATTTGGATAATACCGATGATTTGCCGGACTACGCAACTCTCACATCAAAGACCGAATATAGAGGTTCTTTTAAAAAGAAAACGTTAGAAGCTGGTAAGCGTGTTATTGTTAACGAAATTGTTCATCAGGAAGAATCTCTTAAAGAAATCACCGACTTGTTGCGCACGATCACTGCTGGTAATAATGCTCGCCGCATTCAAAACGCCGATAAAGAAATAGCTACACTATATTGGGACCTCTATAATGTGTTACCAAAGGACACAACTCTTTGGAACTACAATGGTGCTGCTATGCAACCATATAGAGAAAAAATAGACGAGATTACGAATCTGTACATTGAACACTATCATAAAGACGACTTCTCCAATATCATCAGGAAGCTTGATGCCGTAGACAGTATTTATGGCGAAGCCTATGGCAAGCAAAGCAACTATAAAGATAATAAATTGCAAGATCTTCATGTGCGTTTTGGCAATCGGATTTTGAAAGAAATGAAAGCATCTTCTTCAATTTTCAAAAGGAGCTACCACCGTTCTTATCACCCTGCTGCCGAAAATCGTGATGTTATGCGAGATCTGCACTCTTCAATTTACTTTTTGAAACGTGCTCTGAATGACGAATACTCTTCCTATAAAAACCAGCTGCGATACGAAGAACTTGAACGGGAAGCCGAAGAAAATGTTGATTATTAAAAAAGTGGGCAACTTTGCCCACTTTTTCTTTTGAAATTTCAACTGTCTAAACTATGGGGAATATTTGCTTTCAAAATAGTAATTTTCATCGCTTGCAGTACATCTTGAGAGGAATACCGTTGACCTGTCAACTGCGCCTCCCGCTCGGCTTCTTGCAGCTTGAAGAAGATTTCACCTTCAAACTGTAAATTTTCAAACACTTCCATATCCTTAACCTCCTTATCCATATTTTAGCACGCTCTCATAAAATCAGCAATGCTTGTCATTCAAAATATTTGAGGGTCAATGGAGGCACGTAAAAAAGTGGGCAAATTTGCCCACTTTCACTTTTTTGGCAATCCAGCTTCATATAAGCACATAGGATCTGTGTCTAATATATATGCAAGCCTCATAAGCTTTTCAGCACTGATACTACAAATGTCATAACCATCCTCTTCTAAGCGATACACAATTCGTGAAGATAGGCCACTTGCATCAATAACGTCCTGCTTCGTTAACCCTGCTTCTTCTCGCAAACTCCGTATAGTCATTCCTTGATGTTTGCCTACCTCTTGATTTCTGTCATCTACACGAATACCCTTTCTTTTTGGATAGCGCATCGCTATACTTTCCGCCACAATTACCAAAAAGCGCCGTAAAGCCCCTGCCTTCAGGTATGGGGATATAAGGCGTATACAAATCAGCGAATAGCACTTGCATTATACAACGCTAAGCTGTATAATGCAAGTATGAGCTACAAATGCAATAATAACATAACATATTCATGTAAATATCATGTGATTTGGTGTTCCAAATATCGACGTAAAGTTCTTGTTGAAGAAGTGGGACAACGCCTAAAGGAGTTAATAGTTGGAGTTGCTTCTGAACTGAGAGTCGATATAATCGAAATGGAAATTATGCCAGATCATGTTCATCTGCTTCTGGAAGTTGACCCTCAGTTCGGCATTCACCGCGCTGTAAAGAACATAAAAGGGAAAACTTCAAGAATATTAAGAGCAGAATTTATAAGTTTGCGAACTCGACTACCGTCCTTATGGACAAACAGCTATTTTGTTGCAACGGTTGGGGGAGCGCCGTTAGAAGTCATTAAACAATATATTGAAAGCCAAAAATACGTATAACCAGAGGTGAGAAAGAATGGAATACAGCTATAAGTTTCGGCTATACCCAAACCGAAAGCAGGAAACTCAGATGCTCCGCACATTCGGCTGTTGCCGGTTTGTATTCAATCACTATCTCGCCGACAGAATAGAAACATATAAAGAAACAGGAAAGTCCCCTACACGCTTTGAACAGGACAGAAACCTGACCGTTCTGAAAAAGCAGGAAGAGACATCATGGCTGCGGGAGGTGGATGCAACGGCATTACAATCTTCTCTCCGTGATCTCGATGACGCGTATCAGAACTTCTTCCGGCGCGTAAAGCACGGAGAGAAGCCCGGTTTCCCAC
>ENA-ORSM01000082-ORSM01000082.1-human-gut-metagenome-genome-assembly--contig:-NODE-82-length-73836-cov-35.585517_pt1 | contig 73836 bp, 79 predicted proteins | sample MGYA00241903_ERZ509170 | MGnify/ENA primary metagenome ERZ509170 (study PRJEB26280, sample SAMEA2338784) | human gut metagenome | biome: human gut; feature: human-associated habitat; material: faeces...
AACAACAGGTTCAGACATCATGCTGAACAATTACTTGTACGACTTCTTGTCGCACACTGAAGCACAAAGATAATCCCAAACAAGGTGGAATCGGTAAGATTGATCCCGACGGATATAATGTATATGCCGTGGAGATACTTCCCGACAGTCTGGTGTTCTCCATAAATGGGAATCATACCTTTACTTATCCCAAGATTGAAACCGACAAGAAAGGACAATACCCGTTTGGAACTCCTTACTACCTGCTTATTGACATGCAGATAGAAGGTACGTGGGTAGGTAAAGCCGACCCGAAAGAATATCCTGTCAAGATGGAGGTTGACTGGGTGAAAATGTATAAGCTGAAGGAGTAAGCTGATTCGTTGACAATACCAGAAACAGGACCTTTTGTACAACCAAGAAAGTAGATTAACTCCTATGCATTCTTGGTTGTACCTTCAATAGTAAAAGACGGTCTTGTACCGTAAAATTGATTTATTAACTTCGTTGTGATTTGCTCTCATTTCAGTACCTTTGTAATATAGGAAACAGCAGTCTATAGCATACATGACAAAATACATGCGTTGTGATTTGCTCTCATTTTAGTACCTTTGTAATATAGGAAACAGCCATCTGAGTAAGGACATGAGGCATCCTGTTGTTGTGATTTGCTCTCATTTTAGTACCTTTGTAATATAGGAAACAGCAAGAGTGATGATATCCTGTTCAGCTTTACTGTTGTGATTTGCTCTCATTTTAGTACCTTTGTAATATAGGAAACAGCAGCAGTGCCGTCTGACGGATATAACCTATAGTTGTGATTTGCTCTCATTTTAGTACCTTTGTAATATAGGAAACAGCTATACAAGTTCTCAGGTTCGGCGGGGAGCCGTTGTGATTTGCTCTCATTTTAGTACCTTTGTAATATAGGAAACAGCACTACGTTACGGGTAAACACACAAGACTGAGTTGTGATTTGCTCTCATTTTAGTACCTTTGTAATATAGGAAACAGCAAGCAGAAAAGAACAGAGCGGACGTGTTGTGTTGTGATTTGCTCTCATTTTAGTACCTTTGTAATATAGGAAACAGCGGAATATTCTTCTGTAATCCTGGACTGATAGTTGTGATTTGCTCTCATTTTAGTACCTTTGTAATATAGGAAACAGCCGCTTGTGCGAGTAGATGAACATTTATGTAGTTGTGATTTGCTCTCATTTTAGTACCTTTGTAATATAGGAAACAGCGGTACACCTCGACTAATCAGGTGAGAGCATGTTGTGATTTGCTCTCATTTTAGTACCTTTGTAATATAGGAAACAGCTGGAAAACTCAAACAAAACTAGTGTTAACTGTTGTGATTTGCTCTCATTTTAGTACCTTTGTAATATAGGAAACAGCCATTGTTTTGTAGTTCATACAGCTAAAGTTGTTGTGATTTGCTCTCATTTTAGTACCTTTGTAATATAGGAAACAGCCTCCGGCAGTACCAATACCAAGAGACTGAGGTTGTGATTTGCTCTCATTTTAGTACCTTTGTAATATAGGAAACAGCAATCAGACAAAGCAAACCAAGGCATTTTAGGTTGTGATTTGCTCTCATTTTAGTACCTTTGTAATATAGGAAACAGCATAGAACAGGCAAACGAGAATATAGAATATGTTGTGATTTGCTCTCATTTTAGTACCTTTGTAATATAGGAAACAGCTATGCCCAAGTTAAATTTTTCAGTCTAACGGTTGTGATTTGCTCTCATTTTAGTACCTTTGTAATATAGGAAACAGCGGAGACGGCTGACGGCAACACCATACTCCGGTTGTGATTTGCTCTCATTTTAGTACCTTTGTAATATAGGAAACAGCGCCCCTTTGTATTGCAGTGCGCCCCGTCAAGTTGTGATTTGCTCTCATTTTAGTACCTTTGTAATATAGGAAACAGCAAGATGGAAAAAGATATTGAGCGAATTATAGTTGTGATTTGCTCTCATTTTAGTACCTTTGTAATATAGGAAACAGCTGCGAAGCAAGGCGGCACAATATAAGGCTAGTTGTGATTTGCTCTCATTTTAGTACCTTTGTAATATAGGAAACAGCCGGTACACCCCTTTCAACTCATCGCAAATAGTTGTGATTTGCTCTCATTTTAGTACCTTTGTAATATAGGAAACAGCCATCAACAACAAGTTATACGGTAACATTTAGTTGTGATTTGCTCTCATTTTAGTACCTTTGTAATATAGGAAACAGCAGCAATGTTTTGAATACATGTTTGTCTTATGTTGTGATTTGCTCTCATTTTAGTACCTTTGTAATATAGGAAACAGCCATTTGTAATTTTCTTCGCTAATTTTACCTGTTGTGATTTGCTCTCATTTTAGTACCTTTGTAATATAGGAAACAGCTTATATCTAGTTAATAATCCACGCTTTTAAGTTGTGATTTGCTCTCATTTTAGTACCTTTGTAATATAGGAAACAGCAAAATAATTTAATGAAGCGACTGGAGACGCGTTGTGATTTGCTCTCATTTTAGTACCTTTGTAATATAGGAAACAGCATGAAAAGCCTAGTATATTTGATGAGATTGGTTGTGATTTGCTCTCATTTTAGTACCTTTGTAATATAGGAAACAGCAGACTCGTTATTTTCCACTGATTTCCAAAATATTACATTATAACATAGAAATAAAAAAACGTTTCCTATAAAAAAATCCCACTCACATCGAATGGGATTTTTTATATTTAAAACAATTCAAGTTGTTGCCCTGGAGCATTAGGTTCCTGTATTTTCTTCCCATAAAACAGTTCTATTTGACCAAACTGTTTATCAGTAATACACATAATACCTACTTGCCCATATTCAGGCAAAAACGATTTCACTCTTTTAATATGCACTGAAGCATTTTCCATACTCGCACAATGACGAATATATATTGAAAACTGAAACATGGTAAAGCCATCCTTTTGCAGATTCTTACGAAAGAGTGCATGAGCCTTCCTATCTTTTTTAGTATCCGTTGGCAAATCGAAGAATACAAGAACCCACATAATACGATATTCACTAAACCTGTCCATAAATTATTTTTCCGGGTAAACAATTCTGCGCAACTCCCCACTAAAACATTTATACAGCGAAGCAGTTGTCTGACTTGCGGCAATCATCAAAGGACTTCTTTTCCCACTTATTATGACATCTAACGTAGGAATCGTCAAAAGTTTCGCTTTAATATCTCTTGTCAGTTCAAGATTCTTTCCATATTGTTGTACCAAGCCAAAAACCAACTCATCTACATAAGGACGATACGGCTCCATTATGTCATCGGCCAGACAATATGCATTATACCGATTATGATGATGAATGCCTAAAGTAGGAAGTAAGCCACTGGATACAAGTGCCCGTGCTATGATTGCACGTAACACAGCATATCCATAATTCAATAGATTATTAGGAGATATTCCTTCCCTATCACGAGTAAACCCATCAATATCAGCAAACAAAGTTTTCCAATAATACGCAGCCGCCCTAGCCTCCAGATTTTCCGAATCTCCGCTTTTTACATCATCAGCCCAGACCTTCATACATCTGCTTTCCTCTCCTAAACAGTTTATCAGCACAGCAGACTGATTTTCAATCTTAGCTTTAATCGTCTGCTGCCACAATTGTTTTTTTAAAGGGAGAGAAGCTGAAAGTTGTTCCCTGAACCGTTCATTTTGAACCGTATTCCCATATAGAGGAAGCATTAATCCAACAGGCATACTTTTACTGTCACAAGTAATTATACTGCAATTGTTTTCCAATAAAGCTTCTAAAACTCCTGAGGTAATGGTAATCTGATTATTATCCAATACTACGAGTCCGATGTCCTCTATGGGTTTAGTGACTACCGTCTGCTTTTTGAAGCTATCCGGGAGTGAAGCATTACGCTCCACTTCCGGAAGTTTTATTACTAACTGGTTATTCTGGAGTGACAAATAAGCAGGATTTCCAAAATACAGTGTTTTTTTAATCATAGTATCACAAATTATTTATGCAACAAGATGTTCCCCAACCGATCAACCCCTATAGGAATACAAACCTCTTTAATCATATCATCTGTCCAAGACCGTTGTGCCTTATTATTGCTACCCAATTCTATAACAGGAGCTATCGGAGAAGATATATTGCAAGGTATAAAATAGCCTTCATTTCCTGTACAACTAACCATCTTATAAATCCGGCTCTTATCCAAGACTGATTCTATTACACCTTTTTCACGTTCCTCTTTTGTAGGCAAATAAACCAAATCATTGGGAGACAACACAAACGCTGGAGCATTTCCCTTTTCGTCTTCAGGTGCAGGAGACAATCCCCGTTTCAGACGGTCAATCACCTGGTTCAACGGAACTGAGGCAAAGGACCTTTTACGGCTCACCTGCCCTGTCTCCTTATCTATCTGGGGATATTCATAAACCGCAAAAAACAAATTGGTTCCTTTAGCCGCTTCTACAAATTTTTTGTATTTATTGCCTTTATCTCCTACAGCAAATTTATCTCCCTTTTCATATACACGGACCTTATAAATCGGCTGATGCGGCTTACCTCCGTTTAACGAGGCAATATGCAGATTCATGGCTTCTATTCCATCTGGAGAAAAAGCTAACTCCGCATTATTGCCATTCTGCAGCAAATGATTGACCAGAATCTTCTGAATTCCCGTGTCCGTAACCCCATTCTCAATTTTCTTTTGGTCAAAAGAATCCTCTAAAGGCTTTCGGGTAGCAAAGAAACGGTCTTTCGTCTCACCGGTAAAATAATACACTTTTATTTTCTTTAGGTCAATATCAGGCCAGTCTGACTTATTTTTCTCAAAATATGCCGAAATTTCCTTTACACCATACTGTTGTGCAAGCAATTCTTTCAACTTATATTTAAAAGACTTATCTACAATCCTTTCCGGCATTTTCAATACATCTTTTAGAGCAACCGTTTTTTCTCTTCTCAAATTGACCTCACCGTAAACAGTATCCTTATGAAGCGGTTTACGGATAGCCCAACTGTCTCCTCCAGTCTGTGGAACAAATACTTTCTTGCCACTCTCATCATAACGCTGATAATAATTAGTCGTACGGTTTATCACACGCAAATTCTGCTTAAAGCTGACAACAATATCTTGCAAGACCTGATAAGCATCCTGCGTAAAAGTATCCCATGGCTTACGAATCAGCCACTGATAGTTGCCGTTCGCATCTGTCTTCTTTTTGTCGCACAGCAGGCGCTGCAAGTCAGTCCGCGCTGTACGAGCCTCTGACAAAGCCGACGCATTATTCAGATAACTGACAATATTACGGTTTGCACAAGCAATCACAATCGCATCCATTGCATGATGACGATGGTCAATGCGTTTTTTGCTAAACCCTTTCTGGAGTTCTAAAGGAACGGCCGGTATCAAATTACCATTAAGAGAAATTGCAGTATAATCCTTCGAATCTGTCAGTTTATTCATGCGCCGGAAACGAGGAAGAATGATCTGATTCCACACATCCCCCATTCCCCAATCTTTTTTCAACCTGTCAGTAACCCCACCCGTACAGACGATGACATTTTTGGATGTACTTTCCTGTTCACCTTCTTCCCTTACGATATTGGAAAGCAAGGATTTGATTACACGACTTATATAACGGCTGTCATTCAACTGACGCTCAATGAAACCGTCAGGGATATCTTCCATCAATAATTTTTCTTTCTTAAGCCGATTATTGGCATAATGTTCTTTCACAAACTGCTCGTAAGCCGCCACCGAGAAAATTGAGACCGATTCACCTCCCCCGAGTTCCACTACTTCACCATGATGGCGCTTGATAAACTCATAGCCCAGCAGATTTCCTTTCAGTTTATTTACCGCAGCCTCACAAATCACTTTATTGGTATACGAGTCATCAAAATAACGGGACTGCGGTATTACGTGCTCTATTTCATAAGCAGGAGTAAACAGTTTTCCTAAAGGTATCGGTTTGCCTGTATAAGGCGAACGATACTTTTGCTCCAACCACATCTTATAACGTTGCACCTCCGAACGAGAAGGACGTTTCTCAATCCGCTCTTCCTTGAATTTCTTCAAGATGTCAGCTATATCAGAAGGAAGATCCTTATCTGAAGTCTCAGCCAGAACCCCTTCTTCATATATTCTGAGAATTTCCTGCTGTGCCGGTGAATACGGACGTACATTTTCTATTCCGAACTCAGGATTCAGGAACTCAGTAAGCAGGGCTTTAATACGGAGATTGGTATATTCATTTTCCAGAGCTTGTGCCGTCATTTTTTTCCGCTTATCCGCAGGATTTTTCATTTCACGCCCCATCTCTACATGAATCTCATCAATTCTTCCTTCCTGCTTCCAGACATCACGCACTACACGCAATGTCTCCATAATTACCTGTTCGACAATCGGATTACGCAAGGAATGTTGTCTGAATTCAGCCAAGAAATCATCTATTGCTCCTGGATTTTCCCATCTTGTTATTTCCCTTGCTTCTGCATGACGGTCGTAAACGATGTAACAGGCCAGCCAGAGCGGTAGCCCCCGGAATGAAGACAGTTCCGTCAGATGCATGGATTTCTCACGTACCCGAAGATGGATTTTCTCATCCCATTCTCCCGTCAGCAGTTTCTCGATACGGTTCCGAGTGAGAGGATCTATTGCCTCTTCCTGCCAATAATGCCCCATACGCATAAGTGGAAGTAATTTCCGGATTGCTTTCAACGAATATGAGGCGTAATCACTCGCATACGGAGGCATTTTCTCAAACTCAGCAACAAAGGCGTCTCCCAAGTGTCGTTGGGAAGCAAACTTGGTCAGCGCTTTGGTCAGTTCTTTTTTATCTGATATAGAGTATAAAATATGCCACAAACTCAACTCCATATCAGCCGTCAGTACGTCTTCACTGATTCCAGCTTTTCTTAAACGGGCAGCCATATCAGCATGAGTTGTATTACACGGATAAGTTTTATCTTCCACGTAATTCCACCGGTAAGCATCCCGTCTTTTTTTATCCAAATTCAGCACCGGCTCTGCCAGGAAGGTTTTCTGCGTAATTTCCGCTTTTTTACTCAGGCTGTCAAACAGTGCCACATAGTCCGCTTCATCCTTTAAAAATTCAGAAGTCACATCTACGTCTGTTTTCAAAGAACCGTTTACGATTTTCTCACGTTCGTAAATACGAAGATTTGCGATGAACTGCCATAAACGGAACTCTTGAAATAAAGGATGGGATTTTGATACGCATTTCAAAGGAATACGACACAAAGTTCCATCAGCTTTCCGATAAACTCTTGATTCATAAGGACAGTCTTCTATCTGCGATTTCTGACTCTTGAGCGGTCGCTGATAAAATAAGATATCTTCAATCAGAAAATGCACAAAATCAGAAGAAGAGCGTACATTCCTGTGGGGTTCATTTTGGGGATAAAGTTCTAACAGACACTCTGTCAACAGAGCGGAGTCCTTCAATTCCGGATGAAACTCTGCCTGCTTGTTAAGAATCTGATACAACTCATCCTTATAATATTTCCGTTCAATGGTACTAACCAGTTTTCCTCTTACCTTCAGACCAGGATTGGTCAACAGGGAATCATATATATAAGTTCCCACTGTTTTTCCACTACTATCTATCAGGTTTTGAGTACGGGCTTTCAGCAATCCCCAGTCATTTTCCTGAGGAGTACGAAAGGTACGCTTCACCTCTCCATTCTTATTCAGTTTAGGATTTCCCTGATCATCCAGTTCAGTAGTGACAACAAACTCTTTCACTTTCCCGACCCAGTCTAAAGGCATACTGCTTGCTTTAGGACATATCCAGCCGTTTTCCAGATAAACATTATACCATTTATCCTTGCCTTTTGATTCACCCGTAGCTTCCACCGAAACCACGCGCAAAGCATGGTATTCCACTTGCTTCTTTGTATCTTCTACCTCTTCTTCACTCCGTAACTGATAATATCCACGCTTCTGATTGAAGTTCAACAGGATCCAAGCCAACTCTTCTTTTCCGACCGGAGCCGAGAGTGCTTTCTTACGCAGATAATATAAGGTCCAGTCGTAAGGAATCTTTTTTCCATCTTTCAACAAATCCGGACAAGATTGCTGGAATTCAGCCAGCATCTCATTGAAAGCTACCTGAAATAAAAATTCATATTTCCCTGCAGCATCTTTTTTCCAAGCCAGTTTAGGTTCTGCACCGGACAGAAACTTGCCATATCGGTCCAACTGAGCTGCATAATGCTCAGGCAAAAAACCCATAATTCTCAGTACGCGCAGCAAACGGGACCGACGCAATAACCGACGCTCCAATAAGCGGCGGATACCGCGGAAACGGGTACGCTCTGCTGTCTGCGACTTCGAGTTTCCTTTATTAAAATCACTCAATACCGCTGCGTCCATCGGAATAATACGACTGCCTGCCGAAGCGATTCCTTGCAATGATTCCTTGCCTTCACTGTCTATAAAAGAATTGATTACTGCCCAACCGATGCTGTTGGTTCCTAAATCCAAACCTAATATTTTTTTCATAGCCTATCTGTTCTTATCAATATTTTCAAAAATAAGCAAAAAAATAGCTTTTTCCTACTTCTTTCTAAAAATAGATTTGTATATTTGTAATTACTAAAATGAAGCAAATCACAATAAGGATGATTCCGTTGTGAAAACATTTAAAGCGGTCTTGAAAAAGGTCGCTTTCTTTTTTTTCTGCCATTCCTATTGTACTGTTCTTTTCCGATTGCGTTCCTTATTTTTTATCTTTCCGTCAGCCTGACCTCCGTTAGCTATTTCTCACACGGAACACGGATCACATACACCTCATATGGATGGATAAATCTGTACCGTCAACTGATAAATTAACATTTTTAATTTGCATTCGCCTCTTTGTGACATTATCTTGGGCCGCACAGGAAGACAGGAACCCCGGTCGGAAGAAGGGATAAAACAGGGATTACCGATACCGGCAGCAGCAATGTCTTCCACAACCCGACTAACTGACAATCTATTGTTTAACTTTAATTCTTTTTATTATGGCTGAATACATCAAACAGGAAATCGGAAAACTGAACGGTACGGACGGAACACGATGCTATTACCGTATGAAGAGTCTGGGAATGATTACGACAAAGGAACTGGTGGAACGGATCGCCGCGCATGGAAGTGCGCTGCAAGAAGGCACCGTCGTCCACGTACTGACGGAACTGGCCAGACAGATGGCTTATTACATGGCAAAAGGGTATTCAGTATCACTGAATGAAATCGGAATATTCCGGGCTTCCCTAGGAGTGATGGAAGGTAAGGAGATGGATGAGTTTGACACGGAGGAAACCCGACGGAATGCCAGAAGCATCGGAGTACGGCGTATCCGTTTCCGGGCTGACAAACAGCTGGTGAAACATACAGGAGAAATGTGCAGGCTCAAACGGGGAAAAGAAAACCGACTGAAGGTTTCTCCTTATTCGAAGGAAGAGCGCAGACTACGGGCTTTGGAATACCTGAAACAACATGGTTTTATGCGAATAAGCGACTATGTGCAGCTGACAGGACTAAGCCGGACTGGAGCAACCTTGGAACTTCAGGAGTTTCGCAAGATGAAAGGAAGCGGAATAGGTTTTGAAGGGAGAGGTCCTGCACGTATTTATGTCCCAGCCGACTGAATATGCAGGAAAAATACAGACGAGAGGAGAATACGGGCAGTAAACATTTCGGTAACTGCTGAAAAATGAGTAACTTTGTCGCCCGGAAGGCAGATTTGCCGGATGAATGAATACGAACAAAAATTAAACAACTGATTATCCTGTGCTAATTCTTCAACTGTTAATTGTTTTGGGGGCTATCGTATTGGGAGCCCGACTGGGTGGTATCGGACTGGGTATTACCGGAGGACTGGGAGTGGCCATACTGGCTTTTGTCTTTGGCATACAACCGACTACCCCACCCATTGACGTGATGCTGATGATTGCGGCTGTGGTAACTGCAGCTTCGTGCATGCAGGCGGCGGGGGGACTGGAGTATATGGTGAAACTGGCTGAGCGCATCCTGCGCAAGCATCCGGAACACGTGACGATACTGAGTCCGATTGTGACTTACCTGTTTACGTTCATTGCCGGAACGGGACACATTGCCTATTCCGTACTGCCTGTGATTGCCGAGGTGGCAAGGGAAACCAAGATCCGGCCGGAGCGTCCGCTGGGAATTGCGGTCATTGCATCGCAACAGGCGATAACGGCCAGTCCGATTTCGGCAGCTACAGTGGCTTTTCTGGGACTGTTGTCGGGCTTTAATCTCACACTGTTCGATATCCTGAAAGTGTCGGTTCCGGCTACTTTTATCGGAGTCATGGTCGGAGCTTTCTGCTCACTGCGTACGGGCAAGGAACTGGCAGACGACCCGGAGTACCAGCGCAGAGTACGGGAAGGTATTATCGAGAATTCATCGGTACAGACATGCCACATCCAGGACATGGGAAAGGCACGGCTGTCGGTAGGTATCTTCCTGCTGGCTACCCTGCTGATTGTGCTGTTCGGTTCCATCGAGACCCTCCGCCCTTCGTTCCTCTATCAGGGAGAATATGTGACACTGAATATGCCGGCACTGATTGAAATCATCATGCTCAGTACGGCGGCCATTATCCTGCTGGTATGCCGGATTGACGGAATCAAGGCCGTACAGGGAAACATCTTTCCGGCAGGCATGCAGGCCGTAATTGCCATATTCGGAATTGCCTGGATGGGAGACACTTTCCTGTCGGGCAACATGGAACGGCTGACATCGGGCATCAGCGAGATCATCCAGTCGATGCCATGGCTCTTCGGTCTGGCATTGTTTGTCATGTCCATCCTGCTCTACAGCCAGGCAGCTACGGTCCGTGCCGTTGTCCCGCTGGGTATTGCACTGGGCATCTCTCCGCTGCTCCTCATCGCACTGTTTCCGGCCGTCAACGGTTATTTCTTCATACCGAACTATCCTACGGTAGTGGCTGCCATCAATTTCGACAGTACGGGAAGTACACGTATCGGGAAATACATCCTGAATCATTCCTTCATGCTTCCGGGACTGATTTCTACGGCAGTGGCCATCGTAGTCGGACTGCTGCTTACACAGCTATTATTCAAGTCACTCTACTAACTCATTGAGAACTAAACAAACAGTGCGATAGAAACTGTCTGTAACCATATAATACCCAAAATCTATTGGATGTACTGCATTTGTCCCTCTTTTTTCTTTAACAGATTGCAAACGATTATTAACAGCAACTTCTTCACTCGGATAAGAATTTTCACTGTCAAATTCTTCCATTACAGGGCAGTAATAGGTATAGCTGTTAAATTCACTTTCTTTACAGAGTTCCATCAGCTGTCTGGCATATTCAAATACTTGTATAGCAAATGTATAATAATTACCGTTTTCACTTGCTCCGTAATTTGCTCCAAATCCTCCATTGGGATCGCCTAAAGGGACGGATGATATTACTACTTTTCCATTAGGGAAATCTGCATGGTACGCTCGTAATATATTTCTATATGCTTCTATAGCATTAGTAATTGATTCGGGAGTTCCTGCAAATATATCATTGACTCCGCAGTGCCATAAAAAGACATCAATACTACCATTGCAATATTTGTCTGCGTACGCTTTAAAATCCAATTTACCAGATTCCGAATTATAAAATGGATTGTAACTTTCGCTCTCATAACTACTATATGTAATAGTTGAATCCCCATTACCATTTTTTCTTGTAAGTTGTCCGTTAGATGGCAGAGATGGGTTCCCATCATAAGTACAACGAATATTGCCAGCACCCTCCGTGACATTTATTTCGGTAATTGTGAATGTATCTCCGCCACCTACATAAGTGTCTCCTACATTTAGCTGAGTAACTCCAGTAACAAAAAAACGATATGCTTTTCTTCCTTCGCCAGAATAATCTTTTACAGTCCATCCTCCCGTTGCCTCCAACTTAACATTCTTAACTGTGCCTTCTTTTCTGCCAACAAAATCAATATTATTAAGTCCTAATCCAGTAGGATTAAAAGATGTTCCGTCACCATCACTAGCAGTTAATCTTCGTTTTAATTCATTAACCCACTGCCCACCTGCTGTAGCTGAAGCACCTACACACAATATATTCTTCATAGTTGATGGAGAAGATGGAATATCAATAATCTTAATCTTTGTTTTCTTTACCAAAATATTTTGATAGTTATTATTCTTTAGAATGATTGTTAAATCTCTTTCTTGACCTATATTGGAGTTAGCTACAGAAGATAATAAAGTATAGTATCTTGGGTAATTTTTCCCAATCAAACATGATGATACAATCCCAAAAGAATATGGAGAAACTGATTTTATAACACTTCTCCAAAATATCTGTAAATTATCATTTTTTACGGCGATAAATTTATCTGGCAATACTACATCTAATCCATTAACATATAGTTTTGACTCTACCGAAGATGTTTCCTCCTTAACTATTTCTTCTACATCGCCTTGAGTCAAGGATATTTTATCTCTGGTGACAATAGGTTCGCCAGCATCTGTAGTGTATGTAATACCAATATAAGGATAGTCCTCTACAACTATATCCCTTTCAATTCTTGTTTCACTGCCAACAATGCCTCCGTCTGAAGGTTTAGTCCCTTGGGTTCCCTCTAAATCACTAAAATAAGCATAAGTGATAGAATATTCATTCCCATTTTTAGGGATAATTACATGAATTTTTTCTCCACTATTTACTTTATATTTAACTACGGCTCTTGAACTAGAAGTTGAATATATTGTTGCTAATGACGAAATATAATTTTTATCAAATTTTTTGGCGATTGACAATGTTTCTTTTTCGAAGATTTTATCAGACAAATCCTTTGATAACTTATCCTTCGTAATAGAATTATTTCCTATTTTGTCAGCCGTAACAGCACTGTCAATAATATCTTCTGTATTTACTTTATGCTTATTATTTTGGAAAAATAAATAATCTGCTATCCCGGGAAAATTCGATAAATTGAACACATCTGGATACACTCCTAATCCGATATAAGTAACTTCAATGCTTTTGAATTTATCTATATCCTTAAAAATTATATACCCTACAATAGTACCTATTTCAACCCCACCTCCAGCTTTAGTACACTTTAATTCAATAACTTTACCATTAATAATATCAGACAAAGGCGTAACACTTTGCCAACTGTCAGCAGTTCCATTTACTTCTTTCGTAGCAGGACGTACATATAATTTATCGCCGTATTGTTTGAGGACTAATACATTACCTTCTGGGATTATTACCGATATGTATAACTCTTGTATCGTTCCATTGTAATCATAAGTCCCTAGACTATCGGTAAATGGATTAATATACACACCATTTAGACGGATTTCTTTTAATGGTTCTAGCTCGGAAAGTTTTACCGCCACAGCTTTATTAGCAATTGCCTTCCCAGAATCAATATCAAGTGCCTGGTCCACATCCGTAATGTACAGCCCCCTGTCCTGCCATGCCAACGAGTCCCATTCATACAGATGACGTGGATTGCCGACATAGGCATAATCGCCAGGCTTGGCCGTAGGATATGCCGACTGTAATATTTGCAGCGAATTGAAAGAACCTTTAAAAGTTCCCGATCCCTGTTCCGTCAAATACCTCACCTGAAATACCTTGTATGTAATACTTCTTGGGGTACTAACTTCTACTCCCATTCCATCCTTTTCAGCTGCTCCGGATATCACACTGATTTTGAAATCTTCAAATTTAGTTGAAGCAGATCCTTGGAATACCACTCTTCCTCCTGAAACCGGACATAGAACAGCTGATAATTCAGGGCTGGCAGGAGTACTGCTATCCCCTTCAACTACACCGATATCTACTATGAGAAAATTAATCCCTTTGGGGATAATATTGTCCACCGTCTTAGTAGCTGTAGTGGCATTTACTTTGGCGCTAAAGTCCGTGATCGGCAATGTTATCAATCCTGCAATGGCGTTCTGAATTCCGATATTCCTTTTAACCTGAGCCTGCTCTTCTTCGGATAGGTCCTGGGGAGTTTTGAAAAGAACTTCATTAGTAGCCTTGTCTGCAGCCTCATTAGCACGCTGAGCTGCAGCGTTAGCTGTTGCAACAGCTTCGTTTCCTTTTTGCTCGGCAATATCTCCTTGCTCTTTGGCTTTCTGCGCTATTTCTCCGGACTGGCTGGCAATATCAGCTTGTTTCTTAGCCTCAGCTGCAGCAGCCTCAGCTTCCAAGACAGCTTCTGCCACATCAGCAATATCCAGACTTTCCATCTTCTCCACTGTATCCAGCAAATGGCCACCAACTCTTTCTGCGCTATTTTCATTCTCATTGACAGCATCACGAATTGCCTCTGCCTGCTGTCGCAATTCTTCAAATGTCTTCATGTTATTCAAATTTATTGTCGAACGTAAAATCAAATACCTTGCTATTCTTAATGTCTACTTTTCTTAATTCTCCGGATCCCTCAAATGATATAGACACCTTTCCAGTATCTTTTTTGTCAGCATTCCCGTATAACTGAGTGATATAAGCCATACCATAATACCTCTTGGTATCATCATACGTTTGCCCATATATATTGCTGCGGACTGGAGAGAATGTAACAGTAACTGGTTCCATTGACACCATCTTTTCAAATAAAAATTCGAAGGTCTCAGGAACAAATAAATTCTCACTACTCAATGACCAGGTTAATCTTGTAGCTCTCTTGTTAATCCACCTACCTAGTGTCTTCCCGGTCACTGACTTTGTCTCAGCTTGAATTGATATCGTGCAAGATTGATCCTTGCCGATTCTTACTAGTTTTCCGGCCCCGTTATCAATCCAAATAGACAGGTCTTTCCCTAATAGCACCATTTCAACCTCCTTTCTTATTTGAAGATTTTACCACTTTTTTCGGAGAAGAAACTCCTACTATCCATCCCTGAGGATAATCCTTGCTCCTCGGAGTAGCCGGTATACTACGGCTTCTTATTATTATCCCTATATCAATCATACTAGCTATTATATTCAATCAATATTATTCGTTGCGTGTCTCCCTGGTAGTCAACTTCCCCACCGATATAACGATATCTTTTACCTGTCTGATAATCATCAGTGAACATTGCTCCAGGATCTATCTCTCTGTAATTGACTTGCTCTGTCAATTTAGTACGAGGCACCTTATACTGGCTGCAGATACGTTGAATAAGCAATTCTTCCAATCGAATCTTTTTGCCTACCATCTTACAATAGATGTTGTCAGTAACATATTGTCCTCCCATTACCAACTTACTGAAACAGGCCCCATCAGCATTATAAGTAGATATCTTCAATTCGATTTCATCCAATTCATTGATATAATCCCCGTTAACAGTATTTTCGTAAATCCTATCGGAATCAGATTTTTCTGAATCACTACCTTCTATTTTTTTGAAATCAAAATCAAAATCTTTCAAACGAATGGTATAAGTCAGCCTATCATTCCATATTACTCGGGGTCCCCATATTGTCAGTTCAACTTCACCTGATAATATATCCTTAGGTAATCTACATAAATATCCTCTTACTCCATTTAATCCATCTCCTAGTTTTCTAGATGTTTTCAAATTGTATGTTTTATCTATAAGATTTATTTCTGTAGTTCCTTCCGGCCATTCTAATAATAAATTATTATCATACTCAGCATCCGTATCTGGATTTTTATCCCACTTGTATGTTCCATCTGATTTTCCGTGAAAATAATTATCTCCAACACGAAGCTGGAAATGAAAATCATAACTTGTTAATGTACTTTTATCAATATATGCCCCAAATATTACATTGAAATTAATAATAAACACACCATCTGCATATGCAGAAGAAGAACCTTTTACTTTTATCATTGGTACTTTATTCCCTATCTCATAGTAAATACCATAATTATAGTTTCCAGTAGGAATATCAAGATATTCTGATAAATCATAATCAACAATTAACGGATTCCCATTTTCATCAACATCATATACATCTTGCATGGTAGGAATACAACCAATAAAAGGCACTGTAGGACTACCATCTGGTCCTATCAATTTTTTCTGTTCCTCTAATGTGATAAATACGAATTTATTTGACTCAATTATGTAAGCCAATGTCTCGAATTTAGCTGCTCTTTTTAATCGATTATATATTTTTTTTTGCTTTCCTCCATCGATTGTATAGTCGGTAACAAAATCCATTAAGTCAAAAGAATAATCCGGCAAAGCATCTCCAACAGGATAGTTACTGCATTTTACCACTGCCTTGTTATATCCGTTTAAGATATCAAGCGTATGATTATCTCCATCATACCCAATTTCCTGGATCGATATGTCCGGCATGATCGCTTCTTTCGACACAGAAAAATCATCATTGTACTGTATATACTCTCCCTCTTCATTATCTGAATCGACAAAATACAACCGGCCATTCATTTCATACAATGTCCAATTAAGTACTTTGCAAATCTCTTCTAGGATTTCTTTGCAGGTCATCGGCTTATCTTCCTCATCAAAGAAATTCTGTACTGATACTGATAGCCCAGCCAGTATATTGTATTCCTCATCAAATTTACTATCCGGATAATACACCTTCGGAATATATACAGATGTGAATACCCCTCTCGACTCTTGAATACAATGCTTAACCAAATCCAGTAATGATATAAAATTTCTATTATCATTCTTATAGTCAACATATCCTAGCACTTCTATGGACGATATACATTCGATTGACAAACTAAATTCAGGATCTGAATAATTCTGTGTGTACACCTCCGGCTTGACAAAGCCACACCAAAGAATCGTATCATTGCGCTTCAGTAATACCCGATACTCTCTGTAATTAGTTGAATACAGATTCTGCAGGTAATCATTTCCCCATACATTCAGTGTTGCAACACTAGTCCGCAGAGGAGTATATAAAAAGTCATCTCCTTCATTATTAACAATAAAAGGAGCCTCATCAGCCTGCAGTTCTGTTACACCGCCAGAGTAGTTATCTTTCTCAATCTCTACGACGTAATCTATATTTTTCCCTGAAGAAAATGGAACTCTATATATTAATCCGTAACTCATAATTTTTTCCCTGTCTTTTTCATGTAATTACTAAGAGATAGATATATATCTGCACCTTGAATTCGACTTACTCCCAGGGTGATTTCCGCACCTCCAGCAGTCATATTAAGCAGTGTAGCCTGCTGCTGTCTGTTCAATATCATCTCCCCGCTATTTACCCGGGCCAGCAACTTATCTCCAAAGTAACTATTTCCCCCAACAATACCTCCATCTTCGAATTTAGGAAGAGATGAAAAAATACTTGCAACTGTTGCTACTACACTTGCCACAGCAGCAATATTTGCAGGCCATGGAGCTGCAAATGCGCTTGCTACACCTTGTGCGGTAGCCAATGACTGTAATTGAACTATCATTTGTGCAATGTTGCCAAATGTTGAAATAGCCCATTGTTCTACAGAATTTGAATTCCCCTGAAAAGCTCCTGACATCATACCAATGGCGTTGCTTATTTCTATGAAAGAATCCGCGTAAGCCTCATTTTCTTTAATTCCGTTTTCTACACTGGGTAATTTTATTTTATCTGGTATTTTAACTCCTCCGGCCAGATCTCCTAAACTCATACTGCTACCTGTAACTGCTTCAGGTGCCTTTCGTCCTGTTTGGAATAAAGTTGTCTCCACCTGTGCCTTCAGGAATATCTTACGGGCCTCCAGTTCGTTGATAGTTTTTTGTACCGCAGTTCTTGCTTCATTGGTTGTAGCAGACATCAAATTCTGTTGCTGCTTTCTTATTTGATATTCTAAATCAGCTAATGATCCTTCCGGCCGACTAGCTTTCTCTTTTTCTTGTCTTGCCTTTTCTTCTGCTTCCGCTTTCTTCTGCGCAGCTTCTGCGGCTGCTTCCGTTTCTTTTCTTGTTTGCTCTGAAGCTATTCTCTGTTGCTCCAGACTAGTTACTTGCTTTTGCAGAGTATTATCTATTAAGTCATACAGGGATTTCTGCTCAACAGATAGTTCATATAATCTTTTGGCTTCTTTAAATACTTTTTCCTCTTCATATGCAGCAGAATTGATGTTTACAAGTTTGGCTTTCTCCCATGCTTTTTGGGCATCCACCATCTGCCTCTTGTACTTTTCCATAAACTGAGCATCCGGAAAAAGAGTTCTTGTCAAATCTGCCATCGTTCTCTTTCGTGCCAACTCAGGGTCCATTCCTTGCGATACGTATAAATCCATCTGCTTTACGGCTTCAGATACTTTTCCTTTATTCGTATCCTTAAATCGTTGGTCCTCTGTCATTGCGATGGCACGAGTTGCCCAGTTTACCATTTCACGCAGATTATCTACTGCATTTTGGATATACCCATTACTACCTGCCATTGTATTAATGAAGGAAGTCCATGCACTCTGTAATTTCCCTATCGAACCGGCCAGATTATCATTATTGATTCTCGCCTGGTCATAAGCCGTATTTGTCCCTTGAATACTTTCTGACAACTGGTCAAATGTATCTTTCTCCTGAAGAATCGCAATAGCTGCAGTTACAGATTCCTTTCCAAACATTTTCGTCAGCTGGACAGCATCCAGATTCTTTTTTGAGAGGTTATCTATCGCCTTACTCAACCCCACTACTGACGGCCGCAGATTCTGATCGGCCGAACTCTCCAGTGTCAGGAAAATATTTCGCAGGTTTGTGCCGGCACTTGCCGCATCTGTAATCTTCGGAGCAATCGCTTCGATGATGGCTACCAGCTCATTGAACTTTACTCCAGTACTGCTAGCTGCTCCACCGGCATTCTCTATCGCTTTATTGAGGTATGGAATGTCCGCACTACCTTGTTGTGAAGCTGCTGCCAGGATATTGATATAATCCGTAGCCTCAGCCGAACTTGCCCCCATCTGATTCAGAGCGCCTGTCAGAGCTTTAGCCGCTGTAGGTACATCCAACTCTGCAGCCTCAGCCAGCACTACAGCTGCTTCTGCAGTCTGAGTCAGTGCCGTCTTGTTTTTCAACAGTTCCGGCATCTGGCTTCCTATCAGTTTGAAGGCATCTACCATCTGTTTAGCCGATTGCGTGCTGTCCATGCCCATACGGATAGCTTCTATACGGAAGTAGTTCAATTCATCAGCTGATACACCTGTCAACGCACGAAGGGAAGAAAGAGATTTTTCAAATTCCATATTCGCAGTAACTGCTGAATGAATAGAAGTACTGATTCCAACGAATGCACCTGCATAACTGGCGAATTTAGTCAGGCCACCAAACACCCCCTGTGTAGTGGCGGCAAATCCCCTCATGTTTTTCTGGGTCTTAAATAACCCTTGGTCAAATTTATCCGTATTCAGCAGCAGCCTTACAAATATATTACTCATACATATTCCTCCATTGTTTTAGCGCGTTTGCGCAGTTCTTCCATCATTTTCTTCTCTTCTTCTTTATCTGCTTGTATTTCTTCGTCCGACTTCTCTTCTTCTGGCAGCGTCAGCACATCTTCCAGTTCTAGACCGCCCTTGCTATGAGGCACTAATGTGGCCCACATCAACAGGCGAACACGCTCTATCTCAACACGCTCTTTTTTTCTCAGACCTTTTAAAAAAACCATGCACTCATGCCAATCCATATTTTCAAAAAAATAGTCCGGTGACACCCCGCCCCGGACTACTATTTCTTCGTACAGATTAATTACGCTTACAGGCTTTCCGGCAGACTCTCCTTTTTTTTTATTTCATTGTTTCTCTTAGCCGACTCCTCAGTAAGACGAACGAACTCTCCGAATATCTCAGGGTGTTCGTCACATTCGTCCAGTAGCTCGCCAAAACTCAGATTGTAGTCCGCATTATGCGCCAGCAGTGAAGCGTGAAAGAGCCTGTAGGAATCTTCCATCTTCTTATACTCGAACGGATGTCCTTCCAGTTCTTCGTACTTGAACAAAGTTCTCAGACCATACTTCACAACATACTGCTTACCTTGAATTGTTACCTGTCCCGAGTTATTCATACCTTATCCTTTTGCCTTTTCAACTTTTGCCAATTTTCCTACGCCCGTAAATGTAGCAGAAATAGAACTGTTCTCTTTGTTGGGGGCATTGAGTTCAAGAGCTGTAATAAGGGCTTTTCCCTTATAATGTGTCAATGATGGAGTGGTACTGTCCGGCTCTTGCCATCCTCCTTCCGGCACACCATCATTTGATTTATTCTTAGGGATTCCACATACTACATCTACCGGTTCGGCTGCCAAAAACATATCCATCAATTCTTCATAACTGATGTCAACTGCTGCATCCTCTGTCGGCGCACCGATACTCTCACTTGATGCGGTCCAGCTCATGCCCGTAATCTCCGTATCACTCCATATTCCGTCATCCTTTGAAGAGGTGTCCGATGTCTCTGTAGCCAGACTCAGCGTGTGATTCGTTGCCAGAGCTACCGCTTTTCCGCCTACAAAGACCATGAAGTCTTTCCCCTTCAATGCTTTTCTCTTTGCCATATCACTTATTCTTATACGTTGTTAAATTAAATACCAGCTGTTGTGCGTATATCCCATCCTCGTAGGTCTCTGCAGCATCTGTAAAGTCACATTCATCCACTTCAAACGTTGTATAGCTTCCAGAAGAACCTTCCAGCGTATCGCGCACCAATTCGGCTATCTCTACCGATTCCATATAGGTTTCTGCGAATACATACACATTTACTACCACCGTATCACCATCCGTTCCGTCTTTCGTACCGTTCGGCTGAACACTGTCACGTTCATACACAATGAAGGGAGCCTGTACATCACTTTTTACAGATACGGGATAAAACCGATCTCCAACCTTTTCCTTCAGCTCTGCACTCGCGGCTAGCTGCTTGTTGATATGTATCGCAATACTCAGACTCATTTTCTTCTCTTAGCTATTCGTTCTATTTGTTTCAGCAGAATATCCTGCAACTTCTCCTGAGCCTCCTGGCTCTTTGATTGTACCGCACGTTGAAAAAAACGCGATGGTTGGATACTACCTGTATAGCGTTTCTTTTTTAGTTTTTTATTCCACAGAACCTTCCGTTTTCTCCGTTCGTTATACCGTGCTTGCGTACCCAGATCAAACCATTTAAGGGTATATGCTAAATCTTTTAACCCCTTCTTGGCCAGTGAAGTTCTTTCACTCTTTTTTGTCCGGCCAAGGATGTCAATACGCACTCCACCATAATCTTTGTACACTTTAAATTTCACAAACCGAAGTAAGGGAGCGGAGTTGATGGGACCATTTTTTCCAGATGTTGCCGCCAGATTCTTTCTTGCAGCATTACGGATAATTCGTCCGGCAGTAGCCAGTCCGTTGCGGATGGCACGCCTTGATTCTTGCGTGCTCATCCGGTGCTCCTGCAGCTGCTGGTTGAGTTTTTCCGTGTCTACGGTAAATTTGATATCCTCACTCATACTCCCTTTTTTTCACCTTATCAGGCAGTCTTACCCACGGCAAATGCTTCACTTCTCAGTGTCAACATGTCAAAATCGGTGTTAAAGACAAAGTAGGTCATGTTCTTCTTTGCAACCGCTGCAGAAGTTGAATCGACTGTCATTCGCATTTCCCCGAACTGTCCTACCAATTCATAGCTGAACACTCCGAATCCCAGCATATCCTTTTCAACATATTCAGTCACAAATACCGGATATCCGTCAATCATTCCGTCTTCTACGATGAATCGTCCAGATCCGGCATCCTTCGGAGCGGCCTTCAACTTCGCAAACATTGAAGCGGAACATACCCATGCAGCTGTGCCATCCATTACCACACCTTCTTCCATCACCGCTGCCTCAATATTCAGCACTTCTGCCCATGTCGGAACATCACCTGCAAATGTTACTGCCGGGGCAGCATAGGCATCTACAAAACATCCTTTAGACGCTTTGCTCAGCTGAGTCTTGTTGAACATCCACTTGTTCAGCAGTCGCTGGATGGCCAGATACAGCTGCTTTCTTACAATATCAAGAATCAGGTCGGCAGACTGGTCGATAGCTCTATTACTTACCGGGATGGAAATACCTACACGCCGCGGTTCCGGTACAATCTTCGTAATATCAATTTTTTTATCAGTCAGGTCTACGTTCTCATCCTGAAGCTCGGCCTCAACACCACCGGCTACCACAGGGAACTGCCAGGCACCTACAATGCCATACTGCATTTTTGTACCTACCTTGTCAAGAATCAAACCCTTTTCCAACGGCTCAATCACTTCACCGATAGTCAGCGGAACGATAGCACCTACACCTGTAGAGTCAATCACATCACGCGTAATCGGAATAAGCAGCCCGTTCTCAGTCAACAGTGAGCGGTATTCTTCAGGCAGATTATCACCGTAGATACCTCTTTTCATGTACTTCACACATTCACTGAATACACGTGAACGGTTTTCCGACTGTTCTACTGCCGCCATGTTGGTTTCCGTCTGCAACATTCGCAACTCCAGTACCGCCTTCTCAGCTGTCAGTGCCTCTTTCTCAGCCTGCTCTTCCGCAGTCATACTTCTCTTCTCCACTTCCAGCGTGTCGGCCAATTCTTTAAAACGTGCATTGATTTCCCGAACACGCTTAATCATTTCTTTCTTCTTCATCTTACTATAAAACTAGATATTAACAATTTGCCAAATTCCTCAACTCATTCACTTCGTCCAGATATTTCTTATCCTCTTTGTCTTCAGGGAAAAAATCCTGTACGCTTCTCACAGTAACATCCGTACCCATATAGGCAGGATCACTCACGATGCTTACATCGCCTATCCATTCTATCGCATTCACATAGCGCATCAGCATTCCGTCCGCACGTTTCTCATACCTTACGTTCTTTTCACCCGTAGCGTATGCGAAAGAAGATCCGAACAAATCTCCTCTTTTCACCATTTCTACAGCGTAGTCACCGTCTTGCGTATTGGGCGCTTCAAAACGGTACTTCAAACCATGTGCATCAATGCTCAGTGTCAGCGTACCTTTTCCATTGAATGAACGGGCCATCATTCTCTGTGCATTATGCTCCAGCAGTGCTTTCACATCACTCCTCTCCAGCAGTTCATGCGTCACGGCCCCAGGCTGGATAACTTCTATAAACTTTCTCCGCTTGCTGCGGTCAAACAGCACCTCAGATTCCTGTCCGAACACGATGGCATAACCTTCTATCGTGCGGGACTCTCCGCTAATCTTTGGCGCAGCTGTATTACCATAACTTCTAATTTCCATACAACATACTCTTTTATTTATCCGTGTTTTCTTTGAAAGTGGTAGCACTTTCCGCAGGTCTTTTATAACCAACCGGTATTAAATTGGCACTCATCATTACTTCATCCCCTCCCGGAACGGGTGCATATCCTCTTTTCCGTCTCGCTTCATTGATTGTCCATACTCCCGTAGCGATATTCTTTTCAGTGAAGGAAGCCAGCGTCATCAGATCGGTGTTGTAAAAATCTTCGATGCCGAATTCAATTCTGCACCGTCCGTACTGCGATGGAACAAACAGTTTGTTAGTAAATTCCAGCGCGAACTGCTGCAAGATCTGCTGTAGCGTGTCGCTCATGAACAATACCTGCGACATCTCGCTGGCCTTGTAGTTCGTACTCTGTCCGGCAAATACCTTGTCGGGATGCACCCCATAGAATCGGCATATCTCCAGCACCCCGAACTTCTTGTTCTCCAATAGCTGCGTGTCAGCTGGCGACAGGTCCATAGGCTTGAAGTCCGTACCGTTCGGTAGGTTCATTACTTGTTTTCCGCTCGACATCTCAGAAGATACCCGGTCGGCTACCGTTTCCAGTTCTTTGTCCTGAAACATACCTACTCCTTTCACTATCTCGCTGGCTCCCGTAATGAATCCTCTTCTGGTACCGCCTGGTGAATACACTTCCTCGCTCTTATCGTCTCCTTTCGAGGCTATCCGAAGTACTTTTGCAGCATACTGCAGCGTGCTTACTCCTGTATAGCCACCGTCTGTACTCATATTACGCAGGTGTATCATTTCGTCAGCGTCAAATGTACCAAACACTTTGTTCGTGAAGTCCGTCACCTGATACACGTTGTTGTCCTTGTCGTAGGTACATGTATTCGGCGATAGCAGTACCAGCCTTCCCAGTTGGCCGTCATTTCTCCACTCAGGATAGATATAGGCATTTCCCTGATTCAATATCTGTATTACCGCATTCCGGATCAGGTCAAATCGTGTCTGCCGCTCGTTTGGCTTTAAACCGAGCAACATTGCCAGTCTCCCGGTCTCTACCGTTTCCCAGTAACCATTCACTTTTCGCTTTTCCAGCAGTGGAAGACTTGCCACCGTTCCACTGACTATCGATGTACAACGGTACACTGCAGCCAGCTTCATCGCCATATTCGCTGATACGGAGTAATCTCCTATCACCTGTACTTCACCGTTTCCATACCATTGTGTGGCTACTGCGCTACGCAGTTCTGCCACATTACCTTCAAGCCGGGCGATGTTCTCTCGTAGGGCCGCTTTCCCGGTCAGTCTGTCCCATGTATTTTGTAATATTCCCATAATTATTCATTTATCAGCTCACATTTAATCACCAGGCTCTGTTCTTGTCTGTTCCGGTCAATAGACAGGATGCGGTACTTCTCGCCGCCCCAGGTCAGCCGCATTTGCCGCGTCACCCCTATGCGGTAGCGGATAGTCACCACGTTCGTTACCGTGTGTATCTCTTCCCGGTTTTCCAGCACCTGGTCGCCGTTCTTAAATTGAATCCTTGCCCGTGTGCGTGCAAACTCGCTCCATACCTTTTGCTCACCTCCGTACTTATCCCTTGTCACGGATTCCTGCTCTATTGTTATCCATTCCTTCAATAGTCCTGCCTGCATAATTACCTCAGCTTTCTGTATTGGATTAATAAAAAATGCAGATTATACGGTATCTCATGAGCACTTGCAAACGCAGCAGATTCCCTATTGGCATAAAATCCACCTACCATCAGCCGGATAGCATGCTTCAAACTGGCAGGTATCATTCCTTCTTCATTCTCAAGGTCCTTGAGCGACTGTTGCACAAACCGTTCTACTGCCTCCTCCGCAGCCTCAACCAGGTCTTGCAAGTATCCGTCATCTTCTTCATAATCTATGTTCAGATGTTTCTTGATGTCTTCTATTGATATATACATAGGTCTTTTTTATAAACTGGAGAAAGGGCGTAAAGTGGTAGCACTCTACCGCTTTACGCCCTTCCTATGTCTCTTTTCACCTTATCACTTATCTTTCATAATTATTGAACATGTAGAATGTCATCAGTGAGGTTATCACCCCGTCTATCTTCCTATTCTGCTGCACCTTCACAGGTTTCTTGTTCTCGTTTCTATCATGGTCCAGCACTGCATTTCCGAAGCAATACCAGGTAATCGGGTTATCCTGCATTGTCACCTTCTCCGTTCGCAAAGCGTATTCAAATGATTCTACCGGCGATGTAAAGGCCCCATAAGTCTGCGGTACCGCCTTCAATACCTCCCTGAATCCTGCGGCAGCTAATATATTGACGCACTCCTGCGATTTGTATGAGTCATATCCTATTCCCACAATACGCAATGTCCGACTTCTCTCCAGCATATCATTCGAAATCATTGCATAGTCAATCACCGGACCAGGACACACTTTCATATATCCACCCTCTACCCATCGCTGATATAGTTCCTTGTTTGTGTGCTTCCGCAGCGTCTCTTCCGGTATATAGTAGTCCGTATGCAGGTAGAACTTTCTCAGCACCTCATCATATACATTGTATGTCACCGCAGAGAAGTCATCGTGTATTGACAAGTCCATAGCTACCATCGTAAGCGGCCCGCCTGTCACTGTTGCCAGGTCAAACGTACCTCTTCGCGCACGGGCTTCATCAGCTGTAATCCATGCCGCACGGTCATCCACCACAAACAGATTCAGCAGTTTGGTACGGAAAGCCTTCATATCCTCGTAATTACGCAGTGCCTTCTTCCACTCAAACTCATAAAAGTCCGGCTGTACCGTAATACCCCAATGCGGCTGCACCTTCCGCCATGTAGCCTCATCACTCTCTTCATCGTCTATATCTGGCTCAAAGATGTGCGCAAATACACTGTCGTCCTCGTACTTTCCCTCCAGCACTTCCTTGTATCCTCGCAGTTCTGCATAAAATGGTCCATTCAACTTTTCGGATGCAGTCGTAATAATCACCGTCAGCGGATTCACTCTCGCCCCCATTGAGGAGGTAAGCACATTCTTCAGGTCCGCACTGTCTGCCTGGCTGTATTCATCCACTATCACCAGTGAAGCATTCAACCCGTCCAGCTTATCTGCATCACTCGCCAAGCACTTCGCAAAGCTGGTCTTACCCGGCATTAAATTAAAAATCTTCTCCCGGTTCGTCTTGAATCGCTTCAAACGCTTGTCCATATTCCGCAGAGTCCCCTTAATTTCGCTAAAGCAGATCTGCGCCTGGTCATAAGAGTTTGCTGCCACATAAGCCTGCGCATTCGCATCTCCGAACAGCAGTTCGTATATTGCCAATGTACTCACTGAAGTCGTCTTACTGAACTTTCTCGGTACAAACAGCACCGCGGTTCTGCATAGCCGTTTTTCCGCACTCCTATAAAATCCCAGTATATTCGCAAACTGGAATACCTGTATCGGAGTCATCTTGTACCGTGTCTTTCCCCGCATGCCATTAAACACCAGGCACTCATAGAACGTGATAAATTTCCGCACTACCTTCGCACGAAACTCATACTTATTCAGGAACCGGAGAAACCTGTCTACCGCCAGCACCTCATACAGATTATGACATTGTGGATTTTTCCGCACATCATCCACATACAGCCTCAGCCGCTTATCCACCTTGTCAAGCGAATACGCATCAAGCCGTACTGCCTGCAAGTGCTCAACAGTACGGCTCTTCAAGTCTCTTAATCTCTGTTTCTCCAGTTCGTCCAGAATCATTCTACAGCCTCAACCTTTTTCAACATATCTTCAAGTGCGTCATCATCATCTGTCGATAGCGTATTCAGGGTAAGCCCCAGTTCTCGCAGTGAACGCCTCACCATTTCCTGCGTATCGCGTAGCACTCGAAAAGCAGGATGGGGAACCATCCGTTCATTACCTTCTCGTGAAGTCTCAACCACATAGCTTTTCTCCAATTTCTGAATATCATCCAGCGCAACCAGGAAGGCATAGAAAGAACCGGCCGCCATTGTGATACAAGTATCAAGGTCGGGTGAATAACTTTTCTGACTTTTCAGTGCTTTCTTGATTTTTGACTCTATTTTTTTAAGCGTTGTTTCCATTTCTTAAATTTGTTAATTTTCGTTTTACCCCCCAGAGTTTAAAACTACTCGTGAGTGTAAACAATGGACGGACGGGGTTCTGCGCAAGAAGGCCAAATAAAAAAAATAGCCCCCGGGGTAGTCTGGCAACGGATTCCGCCCCTACAAATAGGTTTCAATGAATCTCTTTTTCTCTAGTTCACGAAGTTCCTTTTGCATTTTCTTGCCTCTACTTAACAACAATTCATGCGTTTTTTGGTGGCATTTTTCGCACAGAGAACGAAGATTATTGTAATCGTATGCTAATTTTTTCATTTCTTTTAACGATTTTCCTCGCTGAATCGGCGTGATATGATGTACCTCTGTTGCTATTGTAGTCCTATTCTCCAGAAGGCAATCCTCACAAATAGGATTATTGGCAATCTTGATAGCACGTAACTTCTTCCATTCTTTGGAAGTGATAATCTTTCGGTATTGTTCATCTTTCATAAGTCCATAGATTTTTTATTTGGCTTCGCTTTTAAATATTTTCTCGGAAGCTGAGAGCTACCCAAATCATCAAACATTTTCATTATTTCATCCGGAACAGGCTCATCAATCGGATCATGCTCTTTGTCAACGGCTCGAAGAAACGAATAGCATAGATAATTCTGCAGTTGATAAACAGATTTAAATCCATATTGCTCGCAGATAGATTTTAGTCGCATATAATCGGCCAATGACACCCTAGATACTATCTGAACGGTCTGTACTCTTTTTTTTCTTCCCATATCTCCTACATGTAAATTGTTATGTCTATATCCCGGATAGGTCCGATTGTATATCCAGTTAATATTTTACTTTTAATTACAACCTTAAATCCATTCCATCTTCTCAAATACCTACATGCTATCTCAATTTCTGTCGGATACATACTCCTCGACTTATATGATAGATGGTATCTTGGAGTATTATGGCAATGGGATTTAATCTTGTCAATCCATTGACGCGTATATTGCTTCTTGTAACTTTCCATTCTAATCATCTCAATTGCCTTTTTTGACATTCTCAACAATTTCATCCATGGCTTCATTCCAAGGAATCTCACTAAGGTGTCTCAAGCAGGCATCCCATCCAGCTAAAAATCCTTCACTGAATTCATCTGCATAGCAATCTTCATCACAATCATGTGCTATGTTTTCTCCCTCGCAGAACCGGCAATAAGTACGTTCTTCACAAGCATACTTTCCGTTACACTGATAATGATCGTGAACGGCTTCCCTAAGCATTTCTTCCTTTCTTGTCATATTCATTTCTCCTTTCTAACTATCCCAGCAGCCACCACATGACTGCCAGAAACAGGTAATACAATTCGTTTTAATCATTCAAAATTTAATTCAAGTTGTTGTCCATCGGGTTCTTTATATCTGCGATTCGCCTGCATAAAGGATTTTCGTAAGGCTTCAGCAATCTTATCACGTATCTCTTTAGAAACATGATACTTATCTGCCTCGCTGTTCATTTGGAGTATCTTGTTAAGACTGCCGTTTATTGGCTTTTCGTCAAGGAACAGGCTATACTCGGTAAATATCCGGGTGCAATCCTTTGCAGCTTTCTCTTCTTCCGCATCCTGGTATCGCTCAAAGACTGTTTCCTGAGCTGCTCTCAAAATCTTTTGTCCACGGTCAATCCTGCAGCCATGCCATTCATTCTCGAACATGACAGATATCGCACGTTTCTTGCGAATCTTACCTATCTTTGCCCACCCATAATATACTTTCAGTTTACCCATATCACTTATTAATTACTATTGCTATAGTTTTAGTTCCTGTTCCGCTTTCCTTGAAGGCACCTTCTTCAATCTCAAATTTCTTTCCTCCATTATTCTCAAGCCATTGCCTGAAATCCTTACACTCAGATTCATTGGAAAATTCCCAATGCGGGCTAGTTATTGCAGCAAGGACACCACCGGAACTTAAGCATTCATACATACGTTTTACATGTCTAATATCCTGATTCTTACTAAATGGTGGATTTGCTATGATCTTATCATACTGTGCAACATCACATTTTGTAAAATCATCTCCAACAATACGTATATTATCCCTTTTCGACAGTATCTCCTTATTTTCTGGCATAAGTTCGCAACAATCTACAATTACATCTGGACAGCTTCTATGAATTGCATCTATGATAGCACCAGTACCGGCACTTGGCTCCAGAACCTTTTCATCTTCATGCACTCCACCAGCCAGCATCACAAGCCAGTCGGCTACTTCTGGAGGTGTTGCAAAAAACTGGAATTCCTGCTGTAAATTACACCGCTTTCCTTCATGAAGTATTGAGAACACACGTTCTGCATTAAATGGGAACGTAAATCCTTGTATCTTACCTCCCTGCCAGTTTCCTCCAGCCTCCTCAATCCATTTCTTTGCTTCAGCATATGACTTCTTATTAAATTGAACTTTAGGAAGTCTTAACACATTGTTTTCAAGTGTGCAGTGCATAAGGATTTCCTCCACGCTCCATTTGTTTCCCGAATCATCCTTATTGCTCTTGTTATTTTTCTCCAGTTCGTCAACTCCCAACAGACGATTTAATGATTTTTGTACTTTCACGCTTATGTCGGCCATCCTTGTCATCCATTGCAGGATGGCAGTCATAAACTCCACATCCACATGTCCGGTCTCATCGTAAATTGTTTCCCGGTCTATCAAATCAGGAAGGTTATCAATAAACATGACGCTACCATATAACGCTTCTATTAAATTCTTTTTTCTGTTCGTCATAACTTTTCTGTAAATAAATTCTTGTCGTATCAATACTCCCATGTCCCAACAGGTCTGCCAACTGTACCACGTCATTGTTCTTTTTCAGATACATTTTCGCAAAGAAATGTCGGAAAGCATGAGGATGCATCTTGCTTCTATCTATTCCGCACTTATCTCCCCAGTCTTTCATTGATTGACATAAACTCCTCTGCGTCAACCTTCCGCATTTTCCTACAGCAACATATCCTGACTTGTGGCTCTCTTTCACATATACTTTTACCTCCGCCTGTAATTGTCTACTGAAAAAGAACCTCCGATACTTGTTTCCCTTTCCCTTAAGGATGACTTCACCGGAAAGGATATCCTCCCATTTGAATTGGAAGAACTCACTTACCCTAGCCCCTGTGGTGGCCAGTATTTTTATGAAAAAGTATCGATCTCTATTTTTACAGTTTTTCAAATACTCAAGCAGCCGGTTGTATTCATCTTCAGTCGGAACATTCTCAGTATTCAACTCCTTCTTGAATTTGGGGCGCTTCAGCTCTATCGGCTTCTTCATCCATTTGCTGAAACGCTCAAGTGCGGTAATACGTAACCGTATCGTTCTGGGGGATAATCCCTCATCTTCCAGCATCCGCACAAAACGCTTGTAATTATCAACTGATACCTCGTTGGCGTATTCGAAATATTTCTTGATTGAAAATGAATATATTTCCAGAGTGTGTGGAGAGTAGTCTTCATCCTGTGTAAGATAATACACAAATTCATTCAGAAGCTTCATGTTTTTTTCCGAAATTATACTTAACTTCTCAAGAGGTTTAACGGATTTTTCCTTTCGTGTGCGTGAATATCCAATACCAAGATAATTAAGGAACCCACATAGAGAATCTTTAATGTATGGCTTATCGGATAATTCAACGGCATTATCTCTCATATAAGCCTTGTATCCTTTACGGTTGACCTGATAATCACTTTCAAGGAATAACTTTACAGCCTTAATATTTTTCCCTATAATATCATAACTTTTATCGGTACTATACAAATGGGATACGTATTCTATAAATATTTTTTTATTTTCTTCTTTCATGATGCGGCCCTCCTGATCAGTTCCATGTTACGGTTTACCAATTTGATAATATGATCATGGTAATCGCTGGTCTCGTTACAGACTGCCCTGCTCTGTACGATCTTGAAGGTCTTTAAAGAGACCTCTACCGTTTCAAGACGTTTCCCATTCTTCTGTGCTGTGAGAATAAGGCAATCCTTACGCTTGTAATATTCATTTTGATAGACGCAATGGTGCATAGCCTTTCCTTCTTGATAAAACTGGGTAACACTTTCTAATGGACGGATCACAATATCCTCATCCTTGATTTCTATTCCCAGGAATGGCTGGATTCTTTGGATGAAAGAGAAGATATCCAGTTTCATTCTGGACATGCGTTCAATCCTTTCTTTTCGTTCCTGTTCAGCCCGAATCTTCGCTTCTATCCTTCTCTTTTTCTCAACCAGTTTGTCATGCTCTTTCTTCAGGTTCTTTGGACACACATAGTGAGCATTATGTGTATCAAGATGGAAATAATCAAGCAAATGGAGATAATCATCATATAGAGAGCCGTCCTTGATGATATACCCGTTACGATTGCATATATTCACTGCCCATGGATGATATAAACCGCCACGATACATATAGAACTGCAGCATACCATACTGCCCGGTCTTCAGCAACATTTCCGCATATTTGCTTTCTCCGAGCAAAGCGCGTATCAGAACAGCTGGAGTAATTCCATGAAACGAAGTGCGTAGCCCGTTCCTTCGAAGAATAGGAAGTAATTTTACTTTCGGATAAACATATCCATTGATGTCATACGTATAATGTCTGTAATAATTCGTAGAACATTTGATACTCATTGGCTGTGTATATATCCAGGAATTACAACCCATATTCATTGGCTTGGCTATGACAATTTCTTTCATATCCTCAGTTATCCATTGCTGACAGACTTCCTCCACATGGTAGAATATTTCTCCCATGAGGGTTCCTTTATTCTTACCTATTTCAACATGTCTGAGTACCTGAAACTTATCAACAGCAGTAACGATTGTCATGTATTCATATTGACGCATTTTCTTTTTCCTGCTAGACATTATCTTAAGACGTTCACCACAATAAGGACAACGTATGTAACCTTCCTTCTGAGCGGTAATATCTACCCATAATCTTCCACAGTCACTGCACCACATTTCATCCTTACATTTGTAAGCGTTATGAGGAAAGCAATGCTTCTTTCCCCATCTTATCTGGGCCTCGCTAACGGCCGGCAGCTTACTACTCAATTCAGCTACCAGCCTCTCTAATTTCGTTCTTGGCTTCATATCTTAAAAATCAAATAGTGATAACTGGCGTTCGTCAAAAAGTTCCTGCTTAGTTTTCTTTCTTCCCGGTTTTTGCTTCACGGGATTTTCTGGCATTTTTTCAATGACTTCTTCTTTAACAGGATCTGGAGCCGATACTTCCACACTCTCCTTCACATTCTCAACTTTAATATTATCCTCATCGTAATAGTGTACTGCCCATCCATATACGGTTTCATCATCTATACCGACTGCACTGCCTCCCTTGGCCGCTTTACGAGCCTGTGAATAGATATATTGACAGCATTCCTTAATGCTCTTGTTCTCTTTCTTGTAGGTTTCCGCAAAAAGAGGATCACTCTTTGCGCGATTTTCCAAATACTTCTGGATAGCAGACTCAAATGTATTAGCCATAACGTATTATTTTAATTCCACATTTTAACTTTGTTATTAATCCTTTCCAAATATGCTGCTATCTTTTTCTCCGGATCCTCATTATTTCGAACAAATATTCTCGTATGAGTCTTATCTCCAGGAATAGCCACATATCTACCACACTTTTCACGCTCCTTTTGCTGGATTACCTTCAATTCTGTGCCTTTAGGATTATTCTCTAAATCTATTTTTATGGATAATGCTTGGGGAATATTCTCTTTCATGATATTATGCAGATATAGCCTTTGCGATAATTTCCGCATCAGCAAGTTTAAGCGATAAAATATTAATAGCTCTCGAACAATCTTCAGTATCAAGGTTAACTGTGCATGGTATGTTCATCGTAAGCATTACCTCGTTCAGTTCATGGAGCAGTGCCGTCTGACGGATATAACCTATACGCTTAAACCTTGAATCTTTTTTCTGCAATTCGTCTTCTCGCTTATCTAACTGAAGACATCCGAACTGGCATAATGTCCGTGCAAGTTCAAGCCGTGCAAGGATGTCAGAGTGTTCCAGATTACACCTGTCAAACTCACGTTTGATTGACCAGTACAGAATATCAATGTGCTTCTGAATATCTTCCAGGAAAATGTCATTCGCATCAGCAAAGAATGAGGACCGTTCCCCGATTGCGCTATTTACCAATTTCTCATATTTGCGCATCTCAACTTCAATCCGATTGATAATCTGTTTTGTCTTCATCCGGTAAAGAGGTGATTTCTTTACGGATTCGATAGCATCAAGCGTCTGGCCGATTACAATATCATTCGTAAAAAGCACGTTATATGTGCATCCGATAACCATCGCTTCATTTTCTGCTATTATTTTATTTGCTTCTTCTCTTGTCATATTCTTTGAATCTTAATTGAATTAAACCTTTTTCTACCTCACTCTGCATCTCCTTCACCACCTTATCAGTCAAGTTGCACACCACTTCACCATTCACGCTGTAGCCCGATGGCAGCTGGTACTTTTCCTGAATCTTTGCTATCTCTTCTTTCTTCGCCGTAGCGTAATACACTGTGACCTTCATTCGCTTTCCCTCCCTCATTCAAACATCATCTTCTTCTCATACACTCTCGCCACTTCGAAAACTGCCATACACTCTTTCGAGTTCTGCCACCCTCTCCCGAAATATACCAAGTCCGCACATAGCATCAGGTCAATCTGTCTTCCCAACTTCATTCTCCTTCCCTTCTCCGTCAATGGCATCACCGGAATATCATTCACTTTCTCAATATTCTCTTTTGCTTTTTCAAGACGCAGCCTCATCAATCCATTTGGCAGATCAGTGGCGATGCAGATGTATACTTTCCTCTTCTTCATATTCCCACTTCTTTTGACAGCCCTTGTGAGTCGGTACCCGACACCCTACGGGCTGTATAGGACAAGCTGCCCCATTCAATAAGGGCACTTAAAAAGCTCCCTGAATGAAATAATACCGTTTCATTCTGTTTCATAAAATATTTATTTACTTGATTTTCAACCATATAATTCTTTGACCTTATGGGCATATACCCTTGATTATACATTTTTCATAATTTAGATACTGAGAATAAAGCACTTAGCTTCTCTTTGTATTCTTTTTCAGCCTTTGTAGGAATCATCCGGAATGACCCTTTAATATCATCCCAACCTAGAATGAATTCACGTATTGTCCGATATTGCTTGTCACTTAAATACCCCTGTGAATGTTCTACTTTACTGCGCGCCAAATACTCTTCCCGGCCAAGCCTCAACAGCTGACCTGCCTTTTCCATCTGACTGGCCTTCACTCCTTTCTCAGCACATAATCGCCTGGTGAAAATCACATTAATCCAGTCCTTATAAAAGATATGAAGCAACTTATTGATATTCTCATGACTCAACCATTCCAATACGCCGATATTCTGTCGCTTGTATACAGTCTCAACACGCAAAATGTTCTCATCGCAATATCTTCTTTTACTCCGTGCCTCAAATCCTTTATCATACATCTTGAATACTTTCTTAATATTACGGCTTTTCTCGGTAGTCTTCTGCCGGCACTTTTCAAAATTCGCATCATTGAACAGTTCCTTGTTTCCTCCACTATTCACAGCCTCAGCGAGAGAAATATACTCCAGAGGATCATCCTCAGTAGGAATGTTAAGCCCAATTTCAAAGTAAGTAACACGCACATCATCCGAAAGTGGAATCCCCCACCATTCAAACAACTCTACCATCACCTTCCTGGCATCACTTATTGTGAACATCTGGCTGTTATCCAAATATCCCGTCCGCAACTTACTCCAGAGCTTATGCACAGAACATTTTATCTGAACTTTACTGCCCTTAATCTGCATGAAGAAGCCGTCAATGTTTCCCAAAGCTGAACTCTGATAATAAACCTTGCTGCCCTCCGTACACTTCACCAGGTGGTGCCGATCAGCCAGTACTTCTGCATCCTTACTGAAATCTATCCTCGCATTGAATATTACTTTGTCAAACATCTTGCCACATTAGTTAATCCTATATCAGCCCCTCGTTGATGGCAGCCTGAATCTCTGTTTTATTCACCATGGTCTTACCGCCGATATGATATACCTTAATCAAACCATCCTTGCGATAACGCCAGAATGTAGTCCGACTAATATCCAACATCTCACATACCTCCTGTTGAGTCATATACTCCACATCGCGATGAAGAATCAATGCTACCTTCTTCGACAAATCTTCCACTATCGCTTTCATTGCAGTCCACTCATCAGCCGGTACCATTATCATTTCTTTTTCCATCCCTTCTCCTCCTTCAGCAGTTTAACCTTCTTCTTGTACTCCTCAATCATAGCTTTCAATTCAAATTCACCCAACTTGCATGCTGCATGCTTCTTCCCTTCCAGCAGAAGAACACGCCCCTCACCAATTTTTGCTACAAGTCCTCTACGGTAATTGTATATATTACCTTCATCAAACCTGTTGCAGCTTCGGCACTGAGCGTGGCAGTTATCTTCGCTAAACCGCGTACTCATGTGTCCACGATTCACATAATGCCCACAATCCGCATCCTCATATGGCTTTATCTGACCGCACGAGATACAACGGAAATAAAATCCAGATTGAGTCTTAAAAGAATCCCGAAGCCGGATATATTCCGAAAACACACGGTCCAACCTGTCTATCAGCTTCGACCGATCCGACTTCCCTTTATTTCGTAATGTGCTTTTCTTCCACATAGATTTTTCTCCTTTAAAATGATAGCGGCCCCGGCCTTATTACCTTATCACTATACCCATTGTACTAACCTTCACATGGCAAAATTTAACTCCCGTTACCCTGAAATACGCCGGGAACCGCTATGCTATCATCACTCAACAAATGCAGTAGCAGGATCTTTCAACTCTAAACGATATAGACCGCTTCCACGAGCTTCCACCCTCGCTACCTTAGTTATCACACTGTTCACCTCATCATCATCGCATACTTCAACTACATCACCCACATCGAGGCCTTCATATCGCGTAATTACCGGTGACATGTTACCAGACCGGATTCTCTTGATCACCGCTGGATGTACATATATAGTCTTCAGCATATCCTATAGATTCAACGTGTTCTTTCCATTCATTTGAGATCTTTCTCCAAAGCCCGTAATTAATGTCAGGCCATACAAATGAATAGGTAATCAATTCTCCAAACTTTAAAAAATCACTCTCAGAAACCATCTTTACAAATTCATAAATAGTTTCATTATGTGTATTTTTTAAATTCTTACGAAACTCACGAAGGCATCTATGCTTACGCAATATTTTCCTCAATGACTTACAAAAAAAATTCAGTTCAGTATTACTCATCAGACCATTCAACTAATTCTCCATTAATTAATTTGTACCAGGTATCAGCCTTGATAACCTTTCCATCAACTATTACACACTTCCAATTTCTAATCTCATAATTATCCTCTTCCTCTTCAACTATAACTAAGATAGCTCCAAGTCCTCCTCTTACCATTACATTATTTCCTCGAGCAACAGATAATCCATTCTTGCCACTAGAAGACTTACCTCTAGAAGTCGCTGCACCTCTATCTCCGGCGGTCGCTGCACCACTATCTCCGGCGGTCGCTGCACCATAATTACCGGCGGTCGCTGCACCATAATTACCGGCGGTCGCTGCACCACTATCTCCGGCGGTCGCTGCACCACTATCTCCGGCGGTCGCTGCTTCCCCATCTACTGCATTAGATTTATTTGTACATCTTTTTCTTGTATATTCAATAGCAGCTTTAACAATACCTCTGATACCAATCTCAGCCTTAATTTTCAAATCAGAAACGGCTACCTTAGAGTCTTCAGAATCTCCCCCATTAGATATATTCCCAAATCCTTCTACTGCACAAAAACGACTATTCGCTGGAGAATAATATTTAAATACATCAATTGGATTTTTACAAAAATGAAAACCTTTCTCACAAGCTTGTATATCACCTTCTTCATGATATGTTCCTCCGACTGCATATTGATAATCACGACATACCATATCTTTATCAAACCCCTTGAATCCCTGAATATGTGTAAATTCTTCCGGTATCGCAACATTCACTGGTATGTCTCTACAATTTACCACATTCGCAATATCTGACAAGTCATAACCAGCAATACCACAACCTATTTTAGTCAAAAAAAATACCTTATCCGGATGTTCTTCCGCATATTTATAAAAACGGATTATAGATTCCTCCAAACAAACAAGGCTAATCCGATTCATATCCTTATCAAGAGTTGGTATAGCATAAGACTTACCTTGAATCCCTTCGGCATTCCCCATCTCTGCTCCAAACTTTTCTAAAGCTAACCGCGCTGCGCCGCCAGCATGATAACCATTCATATTTGAACCAAATACAAAAATCTCGTTATCTCTCAATTCTGTAATATTATCCGGCGTGTGTCTTCTTTCAATCATAATATCAATTTTTAATTATCTGTTATCTGTCATTTTCAGGAACTCCGGAACAACACCATAAAGCGGTGTTTTACCGTCCCATTTATCAATAAACTGTTTCTGCAATATCTCCTTAGTCAATCCCTTCGACTGAATAAGAGCCTGTTCCGTTTTCAATCTCTCCAGTTCATTACGCTTCTGCTGCTCTGCTATCTGCTGGTCTAGTACAGAAATGTTGGTATTCACCTCATTACGGCTGTCTATTTTCTCACGTACCTTGTCTGAGAACTCCAACTGAGCAGAAAAGCTCTTCAGCTCCAGCCCCCGACTTTCAAATTCATCCGCTATAATCTGCTCAAGATTCTTCTCAAAAGCCAACGAGCCACCATCGGCCATCAGGCTATCCGTTTTATACTTTCTACTCTCTTCCTTGATTAAATCATATACACGAGGCTCCAAGATATTATTCTCCAAAGATTCCATAAAATCACCAGAACCTTCGATATGTTTATTGTCAAATACCACATCTACTGCACGGTTTCTGATAACCTTATATGAATAGTTTGGCTGAGCTGTGAACTCCGTATTGTCAGCAGCTTTCAAAATCACTGCCTTGTCAAAATATCCACGCTGGTCAAACAGTGGCACCTGAAACAGTCTTGAACCAGGCTCCCAAACAGACACCATCCCTGATACTATCTTAAAATCAGATTTACCTTCCTTTCCAAAATTCTGCATCAAGACACCTGCATAATTAGGTTCAACACGTTCACATGAGGCAAACATTGCTACTGCAGCCAAACACATCACTAACTTCCGATTAATCATTCGTTTCATCTTTATTTATTTTTAAAAAGTTATAACCTAAAAAAACAACAGAAAGAACTATTATCAAGGCTCCTGGCCATGCACTTAAATCATTGAAAATCCTATTCCCTATAGCCAGGCCAATCAAAGCCAACCATATATTCCTGACTCTACCTGTTCTCATCATTTACCTCCTCTGTCGAATATGGATACACATCCATAATAGTAGTCTCGCTCACAGACTCTACGATATAATCGCCCAAAGTACCTTTCATCCGATTATGGAAATACTTCTCCGCATTGGCCGTGCTATCGCTCTCTACTAATGCATACCAGGAACTACGCTTTTCCTTATTACTTTTTTCATCCACACTGATCCAGCTTACTTTCACACGATACCATTTATCATCTTCCACTCTCTCTGAAGGAAACCATTCACTGTAATTGGCCATTGACAGCGCGCATACCTGGAATTCTCCATTGATAAACGGTTTCATCTCCTCAGTTATACGCATCTCCGCTTCTGTGAAGCTCAGAGCATCTACGAGATAAAGCTCTGTTACCTTTTTATTCATTCCTTTTTCGGTCGCTTTCTCATAGCGAACCTTTGCTAAAAACCACTTATTCATAGTCTTATTATTTAATAGATTAATACTTAATTCTTTATAAACCCGGACACGCCTGTCCGGGAAACCATACACTAAAACACATTAACACATACAACGCATCACTGCGGAATATCCTTACTCTCCGATACAATGCGCATAAGATCATACGCACTCTCTGTGGTATCTGGCACATATATAACCATGTCATCCTTATCTTTACTGAAATGCATCCTATCACGATAATCAACAGTGCCAGCTATTGCCATGAGGACAAGCATACATATACATACCAATACACCTTTCGTTATATCATTCAAATTCATATCAGTTCCCTCCGACTTATTCGTTACCACTCAAATAATAAGATGTCAGTTCCCTCCGACTGTAGTACACTATTCCATCACGCTTATGAGAAGGAATAGCCGTTTTGCTACGGCGAGTACGCAAAGCATTCTCAGTTATTCCCAAATAATCTGCAGCCTGTTTACTCGTCATCAGTTCATCCGTCTGCTTCAATACCTCTTCTGCTACCTTAGCAGCCAGTCTGTTTATATCCGAACTTGTCAGCATATTAACATCCTCCTTTCCGCTTGCCACGACCACGAGCCTGCAAAAGCCGAACTACATCGTCAGGAAGCTCTATCAATATCACATTCGTATCTTTCATAACTATAAAAAACAAAGCCCGAATCCAGATGAACATCTCTAATGTGGCTGTTAGATGCTATCCGAATTCAGGCTTTAACCCAAAACATATTTATATGACTAATCAACTTTGGCAACCCACTATAACAGCCACGAAATAGCAGATTTATAACCGATTATCAAGTAATTATTTGGGCAGAAAAAAGGAAGTTGCTATATTTGCCAATGATTTCAGGTTATGGGTTGCGGCAAATACCACAACCACCCTTTTTGTACCCGTAACCGAACCCCTTTCGATTACGAGTACAAATATAAAGAATATATTCCTTTAAACAAATCCTTTATAAAGAATATATTCCTTTGATTACTACTTTTTAACATTTAAATATATGTCAATAAAAGAAAGAATCTATTTGTATCTTAATAATAAGGGAATTACACCTACTAGAGCCGAGCGTGAACTAGGCTGGAGTGTTGGGGCTTTAACAAAAGCCAAGAGTATTACGGCTGAAAGACTTAAAGAATTTATTCTTTTATATAGCGATTTGTCAACTGAATGGTTGCTTCGGAATAGTGGGGAAATGTTGCTTGTGGTTTCATCTGAAGAAGCTAGTACTAATACAGCCAGCCAAGAAATAGAAGAACTGAAAGCAGAAATCAACCAGCTCAAAGGTGAGAACAGAATTATGCGAGAGATGCTCAACCTTAACAGGGAAGGAGCTGGTGAACACACAAAGATTGCATAGTCATTGATTTTTATACAAGGAAAAAATATAACCAAACTTAAATATATAGCTATGAATATAGATGATTTTTTCCCAGAACGACCAGGGAAAAGAAAAACACAAAACATCTTTTCCGGTCTAAAAGATAATAATTTCGAAGCGATTGATTTTATTGCTATTGATTTTGAGACTGCAACAGTAAAAGAAAAGTTTCCTTGCGAAATTGGTATTACAGTTGTAAAAAATCAAGAGATAGTAAATAGCTTCTCTATGCTCATACAGCCGCCACACAACAGGTATGAACAGATATGCTCAGAAGTCCATCATATATCACCTGAACAAACTAAAACAGCTCCTCTTTTTCCCGAAGTTTGGGAAAAGATAAAAGAACTTTTTGAGGGTAGTTTTATTGTAGCTCATAATGCTGCTTTTGATATATCGGTATTAAGTGGAGTCATACAATACTACAATCTTGAAAAACCTAATATCAAAGGATATGCTTGTACTTGTGATTTATTTCATAAACTGAAGTTGAATGAGGCATGCAGTTTATACAATATTGAGTTGGAAAATCACCACGATGGAGAGTGTGATTCAAAGGCTTGTGCACAATTATACCTAAATTATATAAAACGTATCAAACCCACTTGTTCTATCGAAGAAATTCTTGAAAGCAAAAAATCAGAAACCCAAAAAACAAACAAGTTTTCAGAAATAACTGCTACTTACAGTTCACATTCTAAAATAACAGGTGATCTTCTTAAAAAAGATCTTTCTAATGCAGATCCCAATAACCCGTTTTATGATAAAAAGGTAGTAATAACTGGAGTCTTTTCCGTTGATAGATCAGAGATAGCTCTCAAACTAAAAGAAATGGGTGCAGATATTGATTTAGGTGTTACTAAAAAAACTAGTTTTATAATCGTAGGTAACGATCCAGGACCATCCAAACTAAAAAAAGTCGAAAACTACAAATCTCAGGGATATAACATTCAAATATTAAATGAAAACCAATTAAATGAATTAATAAAGTTGGAATAAGAACTAAGTAATTCTATTTAAGAACCCAATAATTCCAATATATCTTTTTCTTTAATTGTTTATTTAAATTTATTAATAAAAAAACTTATCAATTATGGGAGATTTTTTCCTTCTACTAACCATTACTATTGCTGTCTTTTTCCTTTGCCGCGAAATTATGTGCTGGTACTGGAAAATCAATGAACACCTGGACAACCAAAAGAAAATCATTGAAAAACTAGATAAACTGGATCAGGTTATCAGTGAACTCAATGAAATTAAAAGAAACCATTAAAAAATCCATCAAGCAGTCAGACACCCGATAGTCCCAAACTTATGTGACAAACGTTTGTTCATCTGCCTCATCGCATGCCGGTCTACCTTATTCAGCCGGCTAATGTTCAGGGAATCTTTCAGACGCTCTATATCAACTGCAGAGCGTCTGATGCTAAAGTAACGGTCCTTTATCTGTTCTTCTGATAATGACAAATCATCAATATCAAGAAACAACCGGGCCAGTTCATCATAGTAAACCAGATAAAGGCCGCGAAGCCTCAACAGAGAAGATGCTGTATCTACATCCATCATTACATGCTTCTGGCTGCTGTTTACTATCTGTACCACAGGGACTGTTACTACACAGCCAATACCTGCCCATACCGCCCACTCATATTCGCTCTTGGACAGAGCGATGAAAAAGGCACCCAGCGAAGACAGTACAATTGTCAGAATCGAATACAACTTATTGAAATCATACCTGTGTCCCAGGTACCGGGATATGTACTGCTCCCAGTAGCAGGCATGGGCCAGTTCAGCCCACACTATTGAACGCATTCTTTTTGTTTCATTCATATAATCTACAGTTGTTATGGTAACATCAGAAAAAAATTACGAAGAAGTACATACTACTACGGTTCCTAACCCGCCTAATACTCATACCAGAGATTTTACACCCGACAATATTCCGGCTCCGCCCCCCGTGAGTAAGTAGTATACAAATATAAACTTATTTGAATTAATAGAAAAGCATTAATGCGCTTCAGTTCAATGCGATACCAATATGCGCGATACCAGTACCGTTAAAATGCCGGTATCTCTTTGTCAGTCAGGTTGCATGGAAAGTCCCGCTTTCGGCTCCACAAAAAGCCGTATTCTTACGGCTTTTTTTTATTTTCCCTATTCCACACTTTTTCCCGTCAGCTTCATCAATACACTCTTTTTTCGGGACCCATGCAAAAAGAAGAGTTTACAGCCTTCGTTTCAGCCTTCAGAAGATAAACCCCTGAAAGAATCTGTCAAAGAGATTCATCGGTATGCGACAAACCGCACATCAGTTCTCATTTCTGTAAAAGCCCCGGAGGAAAACATGCAGGAATTCCGTCTTATCATGCAAGCAACCTGTTATAAAACCGACTCAGCGCTGTGGTTTTATTAATCAACGGCGCGGATTAATAAAACCACAGCGCTGAGCCATAGAATCTCATCTCAGATAATTTTTACTTTCAGCCGATTTGATCATTTTCCTGCAGACAGATTGATGTATCAATCAACTTACGACATCCAATCATACAATGCACAAGGACGGAAGAGTCCTTACAGGTATAAAAGAAATCCGGGACAACCCATATCTGCCATCACGCATGATATGAATAATCCCGGATCAGTTATTTTCAGGAATCCATTCCGTCATAAGCTTCCTCCGCTACGGAGTGCTTACTCCGGAAGTTACTGGCGTTCCAGTTCAAAGCCCAGCTGCAAGCCGTCGTATTCTTTCAGCAACGCATTGGCAGTACCAATGGCTGAATTGGAAGACTGGCTGCCCAGTACGCCACCGATGCTCTGTACGAGTGACATCAGTTTATCGGCCTTGAAGAGCAAGCTCATCTTGTTGGGCTGAAGCGCATTTCTGGACAATACCGCATTGAACTTCAGACCCAGCTTTGTCTTCAACTGGATTTCCTTTGTTTCCGCATTGTACGAATAAGTACCTTTGGTAGTCTTACCCTTCACGGTAGTCGTATAAGTACTGTCGGCATTGAAGACATAAGAGCATCCGCTTGTAAAGCCCAGCTTCGACAGGATACTGCTCATCTGCTCCTCCACCTTCTTGGCAGCTACCTCACCACCGGCCTTTGCCAGGAAATTATCACTGGTAAAGCGACAGTCGGGAGCCACATAATTCCAGGTTCCTTCAATAGAGGATGAAACCGGCACCTTGTCATCGACCACTGCATTCACCACTCCTGAAATCACCGATTTCCAATCTTGCGCATCTGCAGCCTGTACGCAGCAGATAAAGCAAGCCAACACCCAAAATTTAACAAAATGTTTCTTCATATTTACTAATTAACACGCTTTAAAACTCATATCCAGTCCTTTCACTGAGTGAGTCAGTGCACCGACTGAAATATAATCCACTCCGCACTCTGCATAATCACGCAGCGTATCGAAAGTAATACCGCCGGAAGATTCCAGTTCCACTCTTCCGCCGACCATCTCTACTGCCTTGCGGGTATTCTCGGGGGTAAAGTTATCAAGCATGATACGGTCAACACCTCCCAGATCGAGCACCTGCTGCAGTTCATCGAAGTTGCGCACTTCGATTTCAATCTTCAGATCCTTTCCTTTTGCCTTGCAATATTCACGGGCACGGGTAATGGCCTTGTCGATACCGCCGGCAAAATCCACATGATTGTCCTTCAACAGAATCATATCAAAAAGTCCGATACGATGATTGACACCTCCACCGATCTTTACGGCCATCTTCTCCAGGATACGCATACCCGGAGTAGTCTTACGTGTGTCAAGTACCCGTGTGCGTGTACCTTCCAGGCGTTTCACGTAACGGTTGGTCATCGTAGCAATTCCACTCATACGCTGCATGATGTTAAGCATCAGACGTTCAGTCTGCAGCAAGGACTGGATTCTTCCTTCCACTACCATTGCCACATCACCCGGCTTCACCGGAGTGCCGTCGTTGATGAACACTTCCACTTTCATTTCCGGATCAAAACGGTGAAAAACTTCCTTGGCAATCTCAATACCTGCCAGAATACCTTCTTCCTTAATCAGAAGTTTTGACTTACCCATGGCATCGGCCGGAATACAGGATAATGTGGTATGGTCTCCATCGCCAATATCTTCGGCAAACGACAGATCGATCAGACGGTCAATCAAGTCTTTAACTACTTTTTCGTCCATTTCTACAATTATTTTTTAGTCATTTGTACGTGGCAAAGGTAATAAAAAAAGTGAGACAGAATGCATGCATCCCGACTTTCCTGAAAATAGTTGTCAAAAACAAGGGAAATCGGCAAGTCGGGAAGACAAAATCTTGCAAAAACGGAAAGATGCTGTTTATTTGCAACCAGTTTGCAAAAATTATTTGCGAACTTTGTAACTGTGAAACAAGAAAAGACCTGTGACTATGTCTGCCAAGCAATGTGAAGAGAAACTGACCGATAAAGGGGTACGCCCTACTCCTGCCAGGATACTGGTCCTGCAGCAACTGGCCAATCTGGAATATCCGGTGTCACTCATCGAACTGGAGTCGATGCTCGACACCCTCGACAAGTCGACGATATTCCGCTCGCTGACCGTTCTTCTGGAGCATCATGTCATCCATGCCTTTGAAGACGGAAGCGGCTCTACCAAGTACGAAATATGCAGAAGCCTTGCCGACCACTGCCTGATAGAGGAGCGGCACATTCATTTTTATTGTGAAATATGCCGGCAGACTTCCTGTCTGAAAGAGGTAAAGACCCCTATCGTAGCATTGCCGGAGGGTTATGAGATAGATTCCATCAATTATACCGTGAAAGGAGTCTGTCCTCAGTGCGCACGAAAGAGAAACGGGCATAAGGCCAGCGGCGATGCCTGAGTTTCCTGCCTTTCCGGTTCCGTACATCCGTAGTGGCAGGCATCGGTGATGCCTCCCTGCCGGCATGCTTTTCCGGAAGGAAGATTTTGTGTATCTTTGCACCCAGAAACAAAAGCAGAGAAAAAGATGAAAGTAACATTGCTCGTAGTAGGAAAAACCGTAGAAAAGCATTATATCACAGCCATCAACGATTATCTGGAACGTACCAGACACTACCTGTCTTTCGACATGGAAGTGATACCGGAATTAAAGAATACCAAGAGCCTCAGCATGGAGCAGCAGAAGGAGAAGGAAGGAGAACTGATTTTAAAATCGCTGCAGCCCGGAGATGTCGTGGTACTGCTGGATGAGCACGGAAAGGAGTTCCGCTCGGTAGAATTCGCCACATGGCTTGAGAGAAAGATGCATACCGTCAACAAACGGCTGGTCTTCATCATCGGTGGTCCTTATGGATTCTCACCTGCCGTATATGCGGCGGCACAGGAAAAGATTTCACTTTCCAAAATGACTTTCTCGCATCAGATGATCCGTCTGATCTTTGTGGAACAGTTGTACCGGGCCATGACCATCCTGAACAACGGTCCTTATCATCACGAATAAAAGAATCCTTTTACATATAAAAAGAGAGAGGCCGTCTCGACATACCCTGTTGAGACGGCCTCTTTCTATATTGTCAATCTAATGTATCATACTGACTGACCAGGTTACCGGCTTTAGAGCGGTTTGTACTCCACAAACGCTTCCATCGCTTCGTAGCAAGCCAGTCCCAGGCTGTCGTACAATGCAGCAGTACCGCGGTTACGGTCTTCACTGCGCTGCCAGAACAGACGTTCGTCGTTACCCAGGAACGGAGCGCTTTCCATCTGCGACTGATGCTTGAGGATTGAATTACGTTTTGCGCGCAACTCTTCCGGACTCAAAGGCACTGCCATTTCGATGTTCTCGATTTCCCATTCAGCCCAGGCTCCACGGTACATCCAGATACGGCAGTCGTTCAGCCATTCAGCTCCGGCATTCTTTTCCTCGTCGATGGCCGCAAAGACAGCATCGGTACATACACGGTGTGTTCCATGCGGGTCTGCCAGGTCACCGGCTACATAAATCTGATGCGGTTTCACTTTACGCAACAGGTCGAGTACGATTTCCACGTCGGCTTCGCTGATCGGATTCTTCTCGATACGTCCGGTTTCATAGAACGGCAGATCGAGGAAGTGGCAGCGGTCGAGCGGAATCTGGTTGTAAGTACAAGCCGTACGGGCCTCACCTCTACGGATCAGTCCCTTGATGGTCAGGATATCGCGGCTGTCCATATCACCTTCTTTCTTCTGTCCGAGGAAAGTCTTGATTTCAGCATACTTGTCCTTGATGGTCTCATTCTGGTTGCCGTCGAACAACTGGTTGAATCCGTTGATGAAATGCATGAAGCGAACTACTTCCTCATCACCTACGGCAATGTTTCCGGAAGTTTCATAAGCCACGTGCACCTCATGTCCCTGCTGAACCAGACGACGCAGCGTACCTCCCATTGAGATGACATCGTCATCCGGATGCGGAGAGAATACCACTACCCGTTTAGGGAACGGTTTCGCACGTTCCGGACGATAAGTATCGTCGGCATTCGGCTTACCACCCGGCCAACCGGTAATTGTATGCTGCAAGTCGTTGAAAATCTTGATATTCACATTGTAAGCCGAGCCATACAATGCCAGCAGTTCACTCAGACCGTTTTCATTATAATCCTTGTTGGTCAGTTTCAGGATAGGCTTTTTGGTCAGCATACAGAGCCATACAATGGCACTGCGGATCAGTTTGTCGTTCCATTCACAGTTGGTTACCAGCCAAGGACGCTGGATACGGGTAAGGTGAGCGGCAGTAGGCAGGTCGACATATACCGTCGCATTCTGGTGCATCTGCAGGTAAGAAGCCGGCAATGTATCCGAAATCTTGTCTTCTACAGCACTCTTGATGATATCGGCCTTTTCTTCACCCCATGCCAGCAGGTATACCTTACGGGCTTCCATGATGGTATTGACACCCATCGTGATAGAGCAAGGAGGCAACTTATCCACACCCAGGTTGCGTGCAGCCTCCGCACGTGATACAGAGTCGATCAAGATCAGACGGGTAACCGAAGCAGCTGTCGATCCGGGCTCGTTCATGGCAATGTTACCTTCACGGCCGATACCCATTACGGCAATATCAATTCCGCCATAAGTCTTGATACGCTGTTCGTACAGATAGCAGTGCTCTACCACAGCGTCCTGCGGAATGGTTCCGTTCATGGTAAACACATTCTGCGGGTCAATATCAATGTGAGAGACAAACAGTTCATTCAACTGATTGAAACTGCTGTTCTTCGGTTCTGCCAATGGATAATATTCATACAGATTGAATAAGACTACATTGCGGTAGCTTACTCCTTCTTCCTTATGGCGACGTACCAGTTCGGCAAACAACGGTCTCAGAGACGCACCTGTTCCCATAGCCAGGGTACAGAACTTGCCGTCTCTCTGACGTTCCTGAATTTTTCTTACAATTTCATCCGCAACACTTCCTACGCCTTCTTCTACGGTTTCGCAGATGTTGGTAGGAATCTTCTCAAACCGAGTCAGCACGGAGCGTTCAATTGTATTCTCCGGCTTGTAGTATTTTGTAGAAACCCGGTTTAAAGATATTTGAGAGCTTAAATTAGTTCTCATAAATCAACCTCCTTTTTTTAAGCAAAAATCCGCAAGCATCCTGTCTTGGTCAGGACGTCTTGCGGATTCTCAGATTATTACAAATTATTACGTTCGATATCTTTAAAGTACTTGTAAGTACCGACCTTCAGTTCGTCCGTAGCTGCTTCATCACAAACGATGATTCCGTGCGGGTGCAACTGCAAAGCACTGATGGTCCACATCTGAGTGATGCCGCCTTCCACTGCATGCTGCAAGGCACGGGCCTTGTTATGTCCGTTACACATAATCAGCACTTCCTTTGCATCCAGAACAGTACCTACTCCCACTGTCAGCGCAGTCTTAGGCACTTTATTGATATCGTTTTCAAAGAAACGAGAGTTAGCAATGATAGTATCTGTGGTCAAAGTCTTTACACGAGTACGAGATGTCAGTGAAGATCCCGGTTCGTTGAAAGCAATGTGACCGTCAGGACCGATTCCACCAAGGAACAGATCGATGCCGCCGAATGACTTGATCTGAGCTTCGTAGTTTGCGCATTCAGCTTCCAGGTCTTCAGCGTTACCGTTCAGGATGTGAATGTTTTCCTTGTTGATATCGATATGATTGAAGAAATTATTGAACATGAAAGAATGATAGCTTTCCGGATGAGATTCCGGCAGACCTACGTATTCGTCCATGTTGAATGTTACCACGTGCTTAAAAGACACTACACCTTTTTTGTTCAACTCAATCAAAGCCTTATACATACCCAGCGGAGAAGAACCGGTAGGAAGACCCAATACAAACGGTTTTTCAGCAGTAGGATTTGCCTTGTTGATCTTTTGTGCTACATAGTTAGCTGCCCAATTTGAAAGGGCCTGATAATCGGATTCAATAATTAACCTCATATATCTCAAAATTTATTAATATATTTGCAATCAAATTATTTTTATAAAGCGATATGCAAATATATCAGTATTTATAGATAAAAACAACTATAAGTAGAAAAGTATTTTCATCCGCAGCGATTATTTTTTAAAATTAATGTTAAACGGGGTCGGCTATGAAAGAACGGTTATTGAAAGAGATCCAAAAAGGATCGAAGAGTGCGACAATGAAAAAGCATGTCATCACTTACCTTATCTATAATGAGAATGCCACCATCACCGATTTGTCGAAAAGCATGAATCTCAGCATTCCGACAGTGACCAAGGTGATTGATGAAATGCATGAAGAGGGGTACATTGATGAGTACGGGAAATTAGAGACAAGTGGCGGAAGACACCCTATCTTGTATGGCTTGAATGCCGACTCAGGATATTTCATCGGAGTTGACTTAAAGTGGGACAGTCTGAACATAGGCATTATCAATTTCAAGGGAGACCTGCTGAAACTGCAGATGGGTATTCCTTTCCAGAAAGAAAATACCATGGACTGTGTGGAAGAACTGTGTAAACAGATTGAACTGTTCATAGAGCATCTTACCATTCAGAAAGAAAAAATCATGAACATCAATATCAGCATCGGAGGACGGGTGAATCCGGAACTGGGCTATTGCCACAGTTTCTTCAACTTCGGAGAAAGGCCCATCGCCGACATTCTGACGGAACGGATGAACATCGATGTGTCTATTGAAAACGACAGCCGCACCATGCTGTATGGCGAATACATCAAAGGAGCGGTGAAAGGGGCACAGAACGTGCTGTTCATCAACGTAGGATGGGGACTGGGCATGAGCATGCTGATAGAAGGAAAAATGTATAAGGGAAAATCCGGATTCTCCGGGGAATTCGGACACAACCACGGCTACGACAACCAGAAGATCTGTCATTGCGGGAAAAAGGGCTGTCTGGAAACGGAAATTTCCTGCTCCGCCCTGTATCATTCGTTCATCGACCATCTGAAGGCGGGAGAAACATCCATCATCCTGGCCGAGAAGACCATCGATGAGATCACCCTGGATGACATCTTCAATGCCATCAACCGGGAAGACCTGCTGGCCATCGAACTGGTGGAGGATATCGGAGAGCAGCTGGGACTCAATATCGGAAAGCTGATCAATATCTTCAATCCGGACAAGGTCATCATTGGTGGAGAAATGTCACGCGCAGGCGACTTTCTGCTGCAGCCCGTCATCTCGGCCGTACGGAAGTACACGCTCAGTCTGATGAGCCGCGACTCGGAAATTGTATTGTCGAAGCTGAAAGACCAGGCAGGAGTCATCGGTGCCTGTCTGCTGTCGCGCAGCAAACTTTTTGATGCCTGACTGCCTCGTTGAGAAGTCTGGCGAATCACTTTCACACCGGTTCCATTTTCACTTTACCTTTAAGAGAAAATGGGGCCGGTGTTTTGTTTGCCATGCAGCTCCATCCTTTTTCCGGCAGACAAATACGCCCTTCCGAAAAGTACAAACGGCTGCCACAATCAAAGAAAAACAAAGCCGTTACTATGTTCTTACGCACGAATTGTGTAAATTTGCGGAATATATTCGAAGAATCAATGCTTATGCAAACAAGTGAAAACAACCGATACGAACTTCCCGAATCGCTTGCCAGGCACTTAGGGATTGAACTGATTTGTGTAGAAGACGGTTATGTAAAAGCAACCATGCCGGTAGACAAACGCACCTCGCGTCCCTGCTCACCGACCGACATCCTCAATGGAGGAGCCACACTGGCATTGGCCGAGACGGTTGCCGGATACGGTTCACTCGCCATCTGCGGTCCCGACCAGAACCCCTGCGGCATTCAGGTCAGCGCCAATCACATCAAAATGGTTCCCGCCGGAACCTACGTCGAGGCAGTCGGACGCCTTGTACACCGCGGAAGAACCTCGCACGTATGGAACATCGACGTAACCACCCCCGACGGAAGTCTCGTGTCAACGGCACGCATTGTCAATCTGATAATAAACAAACGCTCATGAATCTACCTGACATACCCATTATCCGCATCATCGACCGGATGACACGCAGCAATACCTGCTTTGCCCTCTACCGGTTGCCCTGGACCGACGAGCCCATTCTGGTCCTTCAGCAGGACGCACCGGCAGAAACAATGGATTCACTGGAACAACTGAACGGAAAAAGCGGTTTCCTGCTTGCCCCATTCAGCAAGCCCGACTGTCATCCCATCGTACTGATCCGCCCCGACCGGGTGGTCCGCGACTGGAGTGACATCGGCAGTACACTGCTGGAGTTTGAATCTGCCTGCTCATGGGAGAATCTTGAAGAGGCACAGGAAGCATCGGCACAGGAACTTTCCGAAAAGGGACTGCAACAGGCCTATATGGAGGCCTTTGAACGCTTCATCGTTCCGCTGCGTGAACAGCGTTTTCAGAAACTGGTGCTTTCACGGAAGGCAGAAGAATCTCTTCCTGCCGGTTTTTCACCGCTGGAAGCCTTCGTACGTGCCTGCAACAGTTATCCGCGCATGATGATATCGCTCTGCCACACTCCGCAGACCGGAACCTGGCTGGGAAGTACCCCTGAAATCATCCTCAGCGGACATCAGGAAGAATGGAATACGGTTGCCCTGGCGGGCACCATGCCCATGGAGGGAGATACCATGCCTACCGAATGGAGCACAAAGAACCAGGAGGAACAGGCTTTCGTAAGTGAGTACATCCGACGGACTGTCAAGCGGTTTGGTACCAAACTGACGGAAAAGGGCCCCTACACGGCACGTGCCGGTCAGCTGGTTCACCTAAAGACCGACTTCCGTTTCCAGTTGAAGAGTACCGACCACCTGGGAAACATCCTGCAGGAACTGCATCCTACCCCTGCCGTCTGCGGCCTCCCCAAGGAGGAAGCCTGTACCTTCATTGCCGAAAACGAAGGATACGACCGCAGCTATTATTCGGGCATCATCGGATGGATCGACCCACAGGGAGATACGACCCTGTATGTCAACCTGCGGTGCATGCACCTGACCGGCGGAAAGGCCGTTCTTTATGCCGGAGGCGGTATTCTGCCGCAGTCTACTCCGGACACGGAATGGGAGGAAACAAGACATAAAATGAATACCATGCATAATATTCTATAGCCTATGTATACCGATAAAAAGAATATTCTACAGCTTGTGGCACTGCTGCGTGCTCACGGCATCAAGCGAATCGTATTGTGCCCGGGAAGCCGGAACATACCTCTGGTACAGACCCTGGCCAACATACCGGACTTTACGTGCTATCCCGTTACTGACGAGCGCAGTGCCGGTTTCTTTGCACTGGGACTTGCCCTGCACGGAGGTGGTCCGGCTGCCGTATGCTGTACTTCGGGAACTGCCTTGCTCAACCTCCATCCGGCGGTAGCAGAGGCGTATTACCAGCAGGTTCCGCTGGTTGTCATTTCCGCCGATCGTCCGGCTGCATGGATCGGACAGATGGACGGACAGACCCTTCCCCAACCGGGGGTTTTCGGAACCTTGGTCAAGAAATCGGTTTCCCTGCCCGAAGTGGTATCCGAAGAAGACGAATGGTACTGCAACCGCCTCATCAATGAGGCCTTACTGGAATTGAGCCACCATGGAAAAGGTCCCGTTCACATCAATGTACCTATCAGTGAACCTTTCTTCCTGCTTCCGGTCAACGAACTTCCGAACGCAAGAGTCATCACACGGTACCAGGGACTCAATGTATACGACAAGGATTACCAGCCCCTCATCGACCGGCTGAACCGCTACCAGCGGCGCATGGTCGTGGTCGGTCAGATGAACCTGATCTATCTGTTCGACAAGCGGTATACCAAGATGCTTTACAAACATTTTGCGTGGTTCTCTGAGAACATCAGCAACCAGACCGTACCGGGAATGCCTATCCGCAACATCGAACCGCTGCTCTGTTCCATGAATCAGGAAGAGCAGGAGAAAATGCGTCCGGAACTGCTGATTACCTATGGCGGACACGTGATTTCGAAACGGCTGAAACGGTTCCTGCGCAAGCACCCGCCGGTAGAACACTGGCACATCTCTCCCGACGGAGAGGTCATGGACCTGTACGGCTCGCTGACAACCCTCATCGAAATGGATCCGTTTGAATTCCTGGAGAAAATCGCTCCGATGATGGACAACCGGACTCCCGATTATCCGAGGGGCTGGGAGGCCCGCTCGAAGGCCATTCCACAGGCCGATTTCGCCTATTCGGAGATGAGTGCCATCGGAAAAGTCATCCGTCAGCTTCCGGTACCCTGCTCCCTCCACCTCGCCAACAGTTCAACGGTCCGTTACGCACAGTTGTTCGACGTTCCTTCAGAAGTAGAAATTCTGTCGAATCGCGGTACCAACGGAATCGAAGGCTCGCTGTCAACGGCCATCGGTTATGCTACGGCTTCCGACAAACTGAACTTCATCATCATCGGCGACCTGAGCTTCTTCTATGACATGAATGCGTTATGGAACTCCAACTACGGGGCCAATGTCCGCATTCTGCTGCTCAACAACGAGGGAGGTGAGATTTTCCATGCCCTGCCGGGACTGGTACTGCACGAAAATGCCCGCCGCTTTGTAACGGCCACTCACAAGTCCTCCGCCCATGCCTGGGCCGAAGACCGGGGCTTTGAATACCTGTCGGCACACAACGATGCAGAACTGGATGAAGCGGTGAAGCGTTTTACAGAGCCGTCTGTCACCCAGCGCCCGATGCTGCTGGAAGTCTTTACGGACAAGCAGCTGGACATCGAATTGCTGAAAGAGTATTACCACAGTCTGAAAAAATAATCAACATATCAACATAAATCCTCAAGCTATGTCACAACCAAGAGAATGGAAAACCATCAAGGAATATCAGGATATTCTTTTTGAATTTTATAACGGCATTGCCAAAATCACCATCAACCGGCCCAGATACCGCAATGCCTTCACGCCTACCACCACCACCGAAATCAGTGATGCACTCTATTATTGCCGGGAGTGCCAGGACATCAACGTGGTAGTGCTGACCGGTGCGGGCGACAAAGCCTTCTGCTCAGGAGGAGACATGCACGTCAAAGGACATGGCGGTTATGTAGGTACCGACGGAGTACCCCGCCTGAACGTACTGGATGTACAGAAGCAGATACGCTCCATCCCCAAGCCCGTCATTGCCATGGTCAACGGATATGCCATCGGTGGCGGTCACGTGCTCCACGTAGTCTGCGACCTGACCATCGCTTCCGAAAATGCCATCTTCGGACAGACCGGTCCTCGTGTGGGAAGCTTTGACGCCGGATTCGGTTCTTCTTATCTGGCACGCATCGTCGGACAGAAAAAGGCCCGTGAAATCTGGTTCCTCTGCCGTCAGTATTCGGCTCAGGAAGCCCTCGAAATGGGACTGGTCAATAAGGTAGTGCCTTTCGACCGACTGGAAGACGAAGTGGTAGAATGGGCAGAAACCATGATGCAGCACAGTCCGCTGGCACTTCGCATGATCAAGGCCGGACTGAATGCGGAACTCGACGGACAGGCGGGTATTCAGGAACTGGCTGGAGATGCCACCATGCTTTATTACATGACAGAAGAAGCACAGGAAGGCGGCAAGGCGTTCCTGGAGAAACGCAAGCCCGACTGGAGCAAGTATCCGAAATTCCCCTGATCCGTTTATTAACTCTATAACTCTATGAACCGGTCGGCCGACAAGGTCTTCCGGTTTTTTATCATATCCGTATTCCATAAACCCAACTCATATGAAGTATCAAATAGAAATTATCCCCCGCACCCTGCACTTCAAACAGCCTGCAGGTACTTCCCGCGGTGTCTATCATACCCGGCAGGTATGGTACCTGCGGGTGACCGATCTGCGAAACGGACAATACGGTGTGGGAGAATGTGCTCCCCTTCCCGACCTGAGCTGCGATGCCCGCCCCGACTATGCGGAAGTGCTGGCCCGCTTCTGCCAGCAGGTAGCCGAAACAGGAGAAATCGACTACGAAGCCATGCGTTCCTATCCTTCCATGCTCTTCGGACTGGAAACGGCTTTCCGGCACCTGCATACCGGCAGCCTGAAACTGTCGGACACACCGTTCGGAAACGGCACTGCCGGCATCCCTATCAACGGACTGATCTGGATGGGGGACTTTGAGCAGATGTACCGGCGCATCGAGGAGAAGATGAAACTGGGCTTCCGGTGCATCAAACTGAAGATCGGTGCAATCGAATTTGAGAAGGAACTGGAACTCCTGCATCACATCCGGAAGCATTTTTCGGAAGAGGAAATCGAACTGCGGGTCGATGCAAACGGAGCTTTTGCTCCGGAAGAGGCTGCCCGGAAACTGGCACAGCTGAACGAGTTCCGGCTGCACTCCATCGAACAGCCTGTCCGCGCCGGACAGTGGGAGACAATGGCTGCGCTCTGTGCCACGACTCCACTGCCCATTGCACTGGACGAGGAACTGATCGGTGTCAATGACCCTCACCGGAAAGCCTTGCTGCTGGACACCATCCGTCCGCAGTATATCATTCTGAAACCCTCTCTGCACGGAGGTATCCGGGGATCGGAAGAATGGATTGCTCTTGCCCGGGAACGGCACATCGGTTTCTGGGTAACCTCGGCACTGGAATCGAACGTGGGTCTGAATGCCATCGCGCACTGGTGTGCCACCCTCTCTCCTTCCGTTCCACAGGGTCTGGGTACGGGCCTGCTTTTCACAGACAATGTGGATTATCCGTTACACATACAAGGAGACTGTCTCTGGTATCATCCGGAAGAACAGGAACCCAACTTAATCAAGTTTCTTCAATAAGATGAATACATTCATTACCGAAATACCCCGTCAGTGCATCACCATCGACGGGGTTTGTTATCCGGCTTCCGCAGCTTCCCCCACCGCAGAAAACGGCCGTTCCGCCCTGCAGGAGGATTTTTACGGAAGATACGGAAAAGAGAGTTTTCATGCCAGCCTTGCCGACTTCCTGTGCGAGTGGTTTGACGGCAGGGACACGCTGCGGGTACATACTTCGGGATCGACCGGTACACCCAAGGAAATGTGGGTAGAAAAGAAGCGCATGATGAACAGTGCCCAGATGACCGTGTCGTTTCTCGGACTGCAAGCAGGCGATACGGCCCAGCTCTGCATGCCCCTGAAATACATTGCCGGAAAGATGGTAGTCGTCCGTGCCCTGGTTGCCGGACTGAACCTCCTGCCACTTGCCCCCTGCGGACACCCTCTTGAAAACATCAGCCAGGTACCCGTCTTCTCAGCCATGATTCCCATGCAGGTCTTCAATTCGCTGCAGGTACCCGAAGAGGCAGAACGCCTGTCAGCCATCCGCCACCTGATCATTGGAGGCGGTGCCGTAGACGAGCAGGTGGAAAAGACCCTGAAGGACTTCCCTCATGCCGTTTGGAGTACGTATGGCATGACAGAAACCCTCTCACACATCGCCTTGCGCCGGCTGAACGGCAAAGAGGCCTCCCAGTGGTATACTCCCTTTCCGGGCGTACAACTGAGTCTGTCTCCCGACGATACCCTCATCATCCATGCCCCGCAGGTGCATCCCGAACCGCTTGTCACCAATGACATCGCCGTATTCAATGCAGAGGGACAGTTCCGCATTGCCGGCCGGAAGGACAATACCATCAATACCGGAGGAGTGAAGGTGCAGATTGAAGAGGTGGAAAAGGAACTGGCCGCACGACTTTCCGTGCCGTTTCAGATTACTTCAGTACCGGATGCGAAATTCGGAGAGGTCATCGTCCTGCTAACAGAAACGGACAACGGCTGCCCAGATGAGGTCTTGCAGGAGGCCATACACCAGCTTCCCCGTTACTGGCAACCGCGTCACCTGATACGGATTCCGGCATTGCCACTCACCGAAACCGGAAAGGCAGACAGAAAGACAGGAAGACAGCGGGCCACCGAGATTCTTCAGAGCCGTACCGGATGTTCCGGGAAATAATTTGCATTTACGATTTATATTATTTAACTTTGTTAAACAGTATAACCTTGTTTACGCCGTTTCACAAGGCGGCATGATACATTTAATCATTTGACACATATGGATGGATACACTTTTCTGATACCGTTGCTGCTCACCATCGGGGGCCTTGTCATCGGTGCCCTTTTGAAATCACTGTTGAAACATAGCCGGATTCCTTATACGGTGGGACTTTTTGCCATCGGTATTCTTCTGGGAGTCCTGAACCGCGGCGGAATCTTTCAAGGGATGCCGGTACTCAGCAAAGGAATCAATTCGGTGGCAAACATCAATCCCGACCTGATTCTGTATCTGTTCCTGCCCATATTGATTTTTGATGCGGCTTACGAACTCAATCTGCATATCTTCAAAAAGACCCTGGCGAACGCCACCCTGCTGGCAGTACCGGGACTGGTGGTCTGCATGTTACTCACCGGGGCATTCATGGTCGGAATCAGCACCTTTATTCCCGGACTGGAATCATGGACCTGGACTTTTGCACTGATGTTCGGAGCCTTGATCAGCGCCACCGACCCGGTGGCCGTAGTGGCACTCCTGCATGAACTGAAGACCAGTAAACGCTTCTCGACACTGGTTGATGCCGAATCGCTGTTGAACGACGGTACGGGCATCGTCTGTTTCATGCTCTTCTTCGGAGCCTTTGCGGCCGGAGGAGAAGCCAGCCATGCCTCTCCCTTCCTCACCTTCATACGGGAAGTCGGTATCAGTACCCTGCTGGGATTCCTGATGGCCCGTCTGATCATCTGGTTCATCACGCGCATCAATTCCGAGGAGATGATACAGAACAGTGTGATTATCCTGTCGGCCTACCTGACTTTCATCCTTTCCCAGTTTTTCCTGGGGGTATCGGGAGTCATTGCGCTGGTGGCCTTCGGACTGACTGTCACCTACGTAGGCAAGCCGCGCTTCAAGCCGCAGGTGAATACCTTTATGGAGCATTTCTGGGAACTGCTTACCTACATTGCCAACACGCTGATCTTCATTCTGGTGGGTGTGGTTATTGCCGAGAAGATTGATTTCTCCTGGAAGGCGCTGGGTATACTGATACTGATTTATGCTGCCCTCAACCTCATCCGGTTTGCAATGATCATGCTGTTCTTCCCGCTGATGAAGCGCCTGGGCTACGGACTGAGCCGAAGAGAGTCGGTGATTCTGACCTGGGGCGGACTGAGAGGGGCACTGGCGATGACGCTGGCGCTGATGGTATCCTATACGCCTGCCATTCCTGAAGACATACGCAGTCAGATTTTGTTCTATACGGCCGGAGTGGTTACCCTGACCCTCTGCATCAATGCCACCACCATGCGCTGGCTGCTCAACCGCCTGGGACTGACACATATCCCGTCGGCCCGTACCCTGCTGGAATACCGCATTGAGCAGTCGCTGCACGAGAGTTCAGAAAAGTACCTGGAAAATCTCAAGAAACGGGAAACCCTGGCGGGGGCCAACTGGGAAAAGGTTGCTTCATACATGAGCGAACTTCCGGCCGATCCGGGCAAAACGCCTCAGGCAAAGGCCATGCTGCCGGAAATCCGTCTCCGTATTCTGGACCGCGAAAAGGCAGTCTGCCGGGAAATCTATGAAGAGGGTATCATATCCAAGACGGTGTTCCTGCGGCTGATGAACTCCCTGGACGAACTGTATGACCACGACGGAAATTATGCACTCGATATCCGAAACTCCATTTTCCAGTTCTGCCAGCGGACCGATTTTCTGAACCACATGCGGAGCATGCCATACATCCAGAACTGGATGAGTTTCTATTTCCGGGAACGGATTACCGTGGTCTATGACCTGGGAAGAGGTTTCATCATCCTCCAGAAGGAAAGCCTCAAGCTGCTGGAAGAGCTGGCTTCCTCACAGTGGATTGCCTCTGAACAGCAGACCATCGTACAGACACTGCGGAATGAGATTGAACACAATATCCAGCGGATGACCACCGTACTGAACGAACTGGCCAAGAATTTCCCGAAGGCATACGGACATGCACTGACCATCAAGTCCATCCGCATGATGCTCAGCAACGAACGGCGGACGGTAAGACAGATGGTCAACAACGGAATGCTTTCGGAAAAAGATGCGGAAGAACGGATGAAGAAGATAGACGAACGGACCGATGAAATCAATTCGTTCAGCCACACACCCATCGCTTCCCTGTTGCGCTGGCTGTTCTTCATCAAAAAGAAAAAGATTTATAAAGCATAGACTTCGGATATAAAATCGCTCCGGGAATCATCTTCAGCCCGGAGACCTCAAATGAACGGCGTGTATGATAAAGGCTCTCCCTTTCATACACGCCGTTTCCGTATCATCCGTCCGTTCTGCCTACAACGCACAAGCGTCAGGAGCATGGTCGTCGCTCACTATTCCCTCATACTCGGGATGTCTTTGCAACCACAACACTGCATACGAGCAGGTAGCCATGCATTTCATTCCCCGGGCACGGGCCTCATCATAGACCTGCTTTACCAGCATGGAGGCAATACCCTGACCGCCAATCGGTTTAGGAACCACTGTATGGCGGATATCCCACGCACCGTCGTGCACGTCATAAGCCACATGGGCCTCATAACCATCGACTTTCACAAAGAATTTCTTTTTCTGTTCATCATGTTCCACTTTCATAGGCATACATTTGAATTAACTACACCAAGATACAAAATAAAAGACAAAAACCTCTGCGAGAAGAAGATATTTCATTGAATTTCCGTTTTTTTTCACGAAATAATTTTCTCAATACAAGAATTATAACTTAATTTGTAACCAAGAAAAATAAACCATAAAAAGAAGACACACATGAAAAGCTTATTGAAAAACTTGGGAGTGATACTGGTAATTATCGGTGCAGTGATCCTTGTCGTTTGCTTTGCAACCGGCAATGTAAACAACAATGCCATCTTGGGTACTTCATTGGCCCTGGTTGTTTTGGGACTGATTTCTTATATCGTCCTGAACAAACGCATCACTGATTAACAACCAGATCAGTATAAGATTTACATAAATATGGGAAGTGGATTCCGTCCGGAAATCACCTCCCATATTTTTTGCCCCGGACTGACTTTCCAACAATAAGACTTCATAGCACAACGGGGAGTTGTATCCCGTTTCCCCCACAAGGCCAGACATTGCAGGAAGAGCCGTCTAGTAGCAATGCTTACAAGTACCGGAAGCGAGGATGTACATAGAATATTTATTTGCAGAATACAATACTAAGGATAACACTTTTCTATTGTACCAACAGAGCGTTTGCCTCTGTCGGTACAACCTTATTTGTGAAATACTCATATGTATAAAATTAATTTTGTATACCTAAGACAATATCAAGTCTAATTTTATCGAATACATGATTATCTGTATTAATCGGTTAATGTAAAATATGAATAAAAGGCCAGGATACGATCTTTCAGCAGATAAGTATATTTTGCCTGAAACTGTTGTGAAAGTGCATCAGCAAGTTTCATCTTGATTTCATTATATTCAAATACAGTTGACTTTCCTGCTGCATATTTTTCTAAAGCGTATCTGTGTGCTTCTTTATTGGCCATTACCGCTTTTGTTGTAGAACGGTATTTTTCATATGCAGAAATTACAGCTGTATAAGCCTGTTCTATATCTTTATATAGTTGTTTCTTCTCATTTTCCAAGGACAATCTTGCATTATTTTCTTCTATACGTGCTGACCGTACTTTATTTCTCACTGAAAACCGGTCGAAAAGAGGTATACTAACCGTTAGACACAGACTTTTCTGCATATGGTTATTAAACTGTTTCCTGAAATTCTCATATAGAGCAGAAGTATTATTATAATAATTTGTACTCATCCCTGCTACAAAAGATATAGTAGGATAAAATCCGGACTGGGCTATCTTTATGCCTTTTGTCTTACTTTGCAAAGCATAAAATGCCTGAAGTATCTGCGGCATGCATGTCAAAGCTGACTGATAAATATTCATCAGGTTCAAAGTATCAGCAATAGCAACATCCCCATCTATGGAATCAATATCAAATTCCTCATATTCATCTAATTCCATAAGTTGTGCCAAGTCAAGGTAAGAAAGCCTTAATGAATTTCGTGCTTCTGTTGCAGCAAGTTCATCATCCGCCAATTGAGCACGGACATCATAAAGTTGTGATTCGGGTGCTTTCCCATTATCAATCAATATCTTTGTACAGACCTCCTGCTCTTTGGTAAGCTGTATCTGCGCAAGCGCTATATTATATATTTCTTTATTAAGTAATATCTGAAAATATGCTCCTGCCACATTTATCAACAGATTGTTTTTTATAAGTTCCTTTTTTGCTTCAGCTGCAAGTAAATCAAATTTATTCTGTGTTACAGCAACTGTACGTTTAAATCCCATAAAAACAGGTATTTCAGTGCTTACAGAGAAAGAAGAGTTCTGTATGTTACTGTTCTCATATGTATTACTCTGGTTTAGAGAACGACCAAATGTAAAGTTATGCGAAGCGCCTGCTTTCAGATTCGGTAGAAAGCTGTTTCTTAACGTATTCTTTTCTACTTTCAGATTTTGAATCTGATTGACACTTTGTCTTACCTCTATGTTGTGTGTCACCGCATAATCAATACATTCCGAAAGGGTCCATTTTTTTTCTTGTGCATATCCAGAACAGGAAAACAATCCGACAATAACCAGTATAAATATCAATCTTTTCATCTTTAATAATTTTTTATTCACTACAAATATATATAGGCAGAAAGAAGATTAAAGTTATCGAAATGTTATCAGCAGGTTAACAGAGAGCAACAACAGAACTTTCATTGTCGGCAACTAGACAGCCCTCCCCTTTCTCCCGAATTTACGGGCTTCTCAATTTTAGAGAACGGTTCCTTGACCTTACCTTCAGGCAACAAGCCATCAGCCCAGTCGAGCAGAATTATCAGACATGGATCCTGAGCCCTGATACATTCAGCAAATACACTGGAAATGCGATATACAGTTTCATCCAATCATTCTATTCAATGAGTTTTTTTACTTAACCTGATATAAATTCGATAAAAACAAAAAGCACTGATAATAATTGCAATAATATCATATATATCAAAGGTACCATGTATATTGAAAAGCCCCAACAACTCATAGCTTATATATACTATTGTAGCGTAAACAGTATATTTTTTCACAGAATATCTAGGATCCATCCCATAAAAAAATAAAACTGATGAAGGCACACACACGATACTACCAATAACATCTGCTAAATGAAAATCAAAAAGATTGTGACTATATATGTAAGGTCTATATGTATGTGATAGTATTAGTCCTACTGCGGCAATTAATATACCATATAAAAAAAGTTTCTTATTCATATTTGAATCTTCATGATATTTTTTACAATTCTTTTATAATACTTACCAGTAAGGTAAGCATTTCTTACAAAAGGTTGTTTTGTTAAAAATCAAATACTTAAATAGAAGATGAGTTTGTATATACCATCCCTGATGTTATTTATAAATATCCGAGAGAAGGCTACAAGAAACTCATCTTCTTTTTCATTATTAATAAAAATACCAAGACTTGTTGATTATTAGTTCCATAAGTGTACTGGATTCATACCATTTTTATCAAGTTCTGCAGGAGATACAAATGATCTACCTAAAAACCAGAAAACATAGTATGAAAATGTAGAACCACCATGTATGTTCACCATATCTGTCATTGTTAAATCTTTCATAATAAAAACTATTTAAGACCATTATTCATACCATCACGAAATCCATTAATACAATGTCCAGGTTCAGAAATGCAATCATATATAAACCCTCCAATGATTGCTCCAAGGAGAAATTGGACAATACCTCCTTCAATTTGTTGACTTTCCTTTTCTGATAAAGCAACAATTTTTTTTTCATTTGTTCTTTCCATTCTTTTAAATTTTTAGATTGATAAAATTATAATTATACTATTGCAATAGTTCTTTATTTTTAATCCAACTGATCAAACTGTTCATTCCATAATCTGTTGTAAATTCCATTGGAATCAAACAATTGCTTATGCGTACCGGTTTCGGATACTTTACCATTGTCAAGTACCACAATCATATCTGCATTTTTTACAGTACTCAAACGATGAGCAATGATAATGACTGTCTTTCCGGAACTGGCCAGTGCATCGAGTGTTCTCTTTACATGCTTCTCAGATATTGAGTCCAAGGAAGAAGTCGCTTCATCAAAAATCAGAATTTCCGGCTCCTTATACAGCGCACGGGCTATGGCTATTCGCTGCCGTTCACCACCAGATAAAGAAGCTCCATGTTCTCCTATATAGGTCATGTAGCCATTAGGAAGACGCTCAATAAAGTCCTTCAAACCAAGTTGTTCTACCAAATCTACAATACGCTTCATATCAGGTTGGAGATCACCCACTGCTATATTCTCTATAATAGTACCGGCAAAAAGCTCAATTTGCTGTGGTACAGTACCAACAAGACTACGAAGGCTCTTATTGCTTATTTGAGAAATATCATATCCACCGATACGTATCTGACCACTTTGAATCGGATAAATATGTTGAAGCAATGATATGAGTGTAGTTTTACCGGACCCACTCTCACCGATGACTGCAGTGGTCTTTCCTTTATCTATCTTCAGGTTGAGTCCGTTAAATACCTCTTTACGGGAGCCATATCGGAACGATACATTCTCAAACACAATATCCCCGATCATATCCTTTCTGAGTTCTATTTTTTGGCTGTCATCCTGTTCACGCTCAAGATCCATAATCTGAAAAAGGCGGTCTGCTGCAATCAGCGCATCCTGTATTGTCTGATTGGATGAAATCAATGACCCTATCGGTGATATGACATAACTGATAAGCGAATAGAATACCATCAGTGTACCTGGTGTAAGCTCCTTGTCTATGACCAGAACACTTCCCATCCATAGCACAGCAATTGTTATTGCGGTTGATACAAACTGGATACCTCCCTGAGCCATAATTGCCCCATAAATGCTGCGATAGGTATTCTTCAAGAGGTGTACAAAACGTATTTCTGTTTTCAAATTCGCAAAGTCTTCTATACCGAAACGTTTGATTGTCGAAATGGAATTTATAGATTCAACCAACTGAGACTCCAGATCTGCACTGCTCTCCATGATGCTGCGTTGATATTTTCTGTTCAGCTTATTGAAAGCCCAGAAAATGAGCAAAAATAATGGCGCGGATGCCAATGTCACCAAGGCAAGTTTCCACGAATACACGAACATCAGACCTACCGAGAATAACAGAATCATCATGTTTACTAGCAGATCCAGAGATACATTGTTGATGAAGTTTCTTATCTTCACCGCATCGTTCACACGCGAAATGATTTCTCCCACACGCATGGTATCGAAAAACTGTTGTGGCAATGTCAGCAAATGCTTATAGTAACCGAGAATAAGAGCTGCATCTATTCGTTGCCCGGTCTTCAATGCCAGAATGCTTTTCATTGACCCTATGAAAGTACGAAGTATCAGAATAATAATCATCACAATTCCCATAAGGTTAAGCAGGTTGATATTTCCGTCTACCAGGACATAATCAGTAATCTTACCTACATATACAGAAGTAGAAAGTCCTAATATACTGTATATTAACGCCCCGAATACAGCCTGCATCATGACACTCTTATGTGGAGCCAGCAGTGAGAAAAATTTCCTTGTCATGCTCGTTTTCATATTTCCCTTTTTAAAGGTCTCCTCCGGTTCCATCAGAACAAGTACACCTGTCCACATTTTCTGGAATTCAGCATTCGTAACCTTATGCATTTTACCGTCACCGGGATCCATATAGGTAATGTGTTCCTTTTCTACTTTATACAGGACAATAAAGTGCTGCAAATGCTCGTGCACAATCACATGTGCAATTGTTGGTTTCGGTACGATGGATAGAGCTTCAAACTGTGCTCTTACACCTTTTGCAGAAAGTCCAAGACGGTTTGCTGCTTCAATCATCCCCAATACGTTAGTTCCCTTTTGGTCAGTAAAGGCATACTGGCGGATGCGGGCCACAGGGAATTGAAGCCCATAATGTGCACATACAGAAGCAAGACATGCAGCACCGCAGTCAGTAATGTCATGCTGCTTAATTTTGATTCCTTTTCTATACATAATTCTTTTATTCTATCTTCACAATCAATTCAGTTTAGCTACCATCGTTTCATTTTCATACTGCTTCGGATTTACCCATCCGTCCATCTTCTGATAAAGCAGGTCGAACAGTGACCGTCTTGTTACCATAAAATGAGCATTTACCGTCATCCCTTTTTTCAGCTTTCCTATCCTCCCGTTCTTAAGTTGAAGGAAGTCGCGCTCCATTTCACATTTCACCTTGTAGAAGGAATTTCCCTGACTGTCTGTCAGAAAGTCTGATGATATATCTTTCACTCTTCCCGGTATTGTCCCCCATTCGTTGTAATTGAAGGATTCCACCTGCACATTTACAGGCATGCCAATATTCATGAATCCGATATTTCTTGGTGTGACATATACCTCAATACATAGTGTTGAGTCGGGGCTTATGACAGCTAAAGACTGTCCTGCCTGAATGCTGCTGCCACGATATACTCCAGAGAACTGGTCAACAGTTCCATCTACCGGACTACGGACAATATACATATCCTTATCTTTTATTTCCTGCTTCAGGTTGGTACTCATTTCGTTGTATGTATTCCTGTATGTATTCTGGTCTGCCTGCCATGTACTTATCTGGCTTTGTACCAGCGATGCCAATTCATTTTGTTGGCTTTTGTATTTGAAATAGTAACTGTCGTATTCCTCCTCAGAGATAACTTTCTTTTCAAACAAAGTTTTATTTCTAAGATATTCCTTTTCCGCTTGTGCCAATCCTGTTTCCAGTTCCTGTTTCTTACGGATAAAATAGGCATATTCCTGTTGTCTTACCGGAGAACTGAAGAGTTTCGGACAATTACCCTCTGCCAGATAAGCAAGGTCGGCAAGCTGTGCACTACAATCATTCAGTCGGCTGGTCTGATAATTGATTTTATAATCAGAACTATTGGTTCTGAATCTTAGTATCACGTCACCCTTGTTAACCTGCTCTCCTTCCTTTACAAAAACCGAATCTACAATTTCTGTAATGGAAGAAGTTATTTCCGCTTTTTCCGCTACCGGTCTTACTACTCCACTCCCCTGTACGGAGATATCTACATAGATAAATGGAAGTGCCACTAATGTGACTGTAACTGCAAATAAGACAATCCAATAGATTATCTGTGATTTTGTTGTGTGCTGATAGATGTATGTTTCAATACTGTTCTCTATCCATTCGTCCGGTAATAGCATATTCATAAAATTTAAACCTTATTTTTGTTCCTATCTATAGCACAAAAGTAACCGTTCTGAGATAGAAAATATGTTATGCTTATGTTATCGTTAAGTTAACAAAGAGAAATTATTTGTGTCAATCTGACGTTCTGAGAATCATAAAGGTAGAGAATCGCAAAATAATGGTACTACCTGACAGAAATGAGGTATCAAAACTTAAATGACTACTCCTACAAGTTATAGATTGTAACAATAATATTTAAAAGGGTCGTATCAAACACTATATTGAGTTATGATACGACCCTTTCTTTAGTCTTACAAAATGCTCTAATTTCAAATTATAAATTCAAGAATAAAAAATAAATTTCAACACCCTCATATATCTGAAAATTAATTTCATATGTGGTCAACTTGTGAATTACATTTTCTGTTTCTCATCTGAAATTTGTTTCTTCAAGCATTTATGATTAGGATTTCCAATATGCACTTCAAACAAGGATAGGAGGTTACAATTACATCATGGATTTTACTAATTCATACCCATAATATACGCCCAATGCGCCAACAACAACCCCTGCTCCTACACCAGAACAGAAACAAACTGCTGCTACAATTGGTGCAACTCCACCATTGATCCCTTTCAATTCCTGTTGTGTCAATTCTTTCATACTTTTGCAATTAAAATTAATGACATACTTATTATTCCTATGACACACCCTATTATGAGTCCATAATAGAATAGTTGTCCTTTCTATGATTGTATTTAGAAGCGTAGAACAACCAAAAATAACCAGAAACATCCAAGCGTAAATCTTTATCTATCAGTATATTCTAAAAATTAACACTTTTCGGCTGCTTTTTGATGCTTCCCAAATTTCCACATATTTTTGAGACGTATTTCTGACGTGGAGAATTTGCGGAGCTTGTTTTTTGTCACATCGTGCAGACAGTTTACAAGGGTTTACAACCGTTTACGACAAGCGACAGCAACCGCTCCTACTTGCAGCGATGGTAACACCGTGTAGAAAGGCGACAACGATTGACTACTGTTTACCTCCGTTCACCGTTTCAGAGATACACGATTGAAGGAATGAACCAGTAAACGATAAAGCAGCATGAAAACAACCAGAAAATGCAGTTTTTGCGGCAAGTCATTTGTAACCCGGAGCGGGGTACAGAAATATTGCAGCGAGGCTTGTCAGGCAGAAGCCAAACGAGCCAGAACGGAACAGAAGAACAACCTCTTCAAAACCGCCCGGCCAATCATGGAGATACAGCATCAGGAGTATCTCACCTTTTCCAAAGCAGCCATACTCATGGGTTGTTCCCGACAGTATGTTTACAAACTCGTAGCCCTCGGCAAGCTGAAAGCCTCACGTATCAGCAACCGCATGGCATTCATCCGCAAGGCGGACATCGAGCGGATGCTGGAAGGCAACCCCTACCACCGCATCCTGCCCGGCAGCACTTCCGCACAGAAAAAGTTCACTCCATCGTCTCCACTAGCCAAAAAAGAAAAAAGGGAAAAGGAAACAGACGAAGTGATGGACTTCTATTCGGGCGAGGAGGTAATGTTGCTCTTCAAGGTCAAGCAGTCGTGGCTATACACCACCGCCAAGCGCAACCGCATACCTATCTGCCGCATCGCAGGGAAGAACTATTACAGCAAAAAACACATTGACGAGTTTTTCGGTGTGGCAGTTGATACCAGCAATATCACCGACTGGCTCCTGATTGAAGAAGCGGAAGAACTGTTCGGCATGAAGCCGACCGCACTCCGGGCATACACCCATCGCCACAAGATACCGACCAAAAGAGAATACGGGCGTACCTACTACTCCAAATCCCATCTGAACGAACTCCGCAGGACAGACCTCGTGAACGATGAACGCTACTACACCGTGGAGCAAGTCCGGCAGATTTACGGACTTTCCTCCGCCAACATCTGCCATATCGTCAAGGTGAAACACATCGAAAAGATAAAGGTAGGTGTGAAAAACCTGCTTTTACGCTCTGATGTTGAGCGTGTTATGGCTGAGAGGGAGAAACAACCGTGAGCAACCGACATTGCCGGAAAATTATTTCAAAATGATTGCCGTGGAGGTATTCACGGTTGTTTCACGTTGTTCCTTTGCCACCGTAAACACGGGGAACACCTCCGAAAACGTACAACTTAAAAACATCATCAATATGAGCAAATGCAAGACAGTAACCTTGCGCAAGCGCAAGATTAAGAACGGGACACAGTATTCGCTGTGTCTGGACTATTATCCCGGCTATCGTGACAACGCCACCATGAAAGTGATAACACGTGAAGCACTGGGAATTTACATTTTCGCCAAACCTGCCAACCAGCAGGAGCGTGACTTCAACGCACGCATGATGAAAAAGGCGGAGATACTCCGTAACCGACGTTACGAAGCCATCTTCAACGAGAACAACGGCTTCTTTGACAAAGCCAAGATGAAAGGGGATTTCCTCGCCTACTTCAAGGAACTGGCAGATAGGAAGAATATCAAGTGGCAACACGTCTATAAGCACTTTGAGCGTTTTGTAAACGGCAAATGCACCTTTGAGGAGGTGGACGTGGACTTGTGCCGCAAGTTCATGGAATACCTGCTAAACGCCCCGCAGTCCATACACACCAACCAAAAGCTGCATATCAATTCTGCGGCAGGCTACTGGTCGGCTTTCCGTGCGGTACTTCACACCGCCTACCGGGACAAGAAGATAAAGGAGAACCCTAACGGATTCTTAGACCGCATCGAGTGCATCCCCACCATGAGGGAGCATCTGAGCCAGGAGGAACTGATACGGCTTGCCGAAACGCCATGCGAAGAAGATGTCTTGAAAAGGGCGTTCCTTTTCGCCTGCCTGACCGGACTGCGGAAGAGCGACATTAGGCAGCTCACTTGGCAGCAGATACAACCGTACACCAACGGCAAGATGTTCGTGACCACCCGTATGCAGAAGACGAAGCAGATTGTACACAATCCCATCAGTGATGAAGCCTACGGACTGCTCGGGGAACGGCATGAAGGGCTTATCTTCGAAGGATTCAAGGATAAGATGCTGCAGGGTCCCCTAAAACGTTGGCTGTTGGCGGCAGGCATAACCAAGAAAATAACCTTCCATTGTACCCGGCATTCATTCGGAAGCCTGCACGTGGAAATGGGTACGGACATGGCTGTCATACAAGCCTATATGGGACACAAGAACATTACCACCACACAGATTTATTCCAAGATGGCGGCACAGCAGATGTGCGAGGTCGTGGACAAGATAACCCTGAAACGCAAGGAGGCATAAGGCATCCTCAAAGTCCGGGATATTCAGAGGGAGCGGTTATTGCGTGGAGCTTTAACCGCTCCCTCTGTTTTTTGCCCACCATTCCTTAAAAAGTCCTTAAAGTACGATAATCGGGTGCGATTCCGGACATTTGGTGAAAAACATTGAAAAAGAAACCGCTAACCAAGGATAATGAGCAATAATTGGAAGAAGACTATTAAATTTGCAAAAACAGCAACAAGTAACAACCGAATAAGACAAGAAACATGGAACAGTCCGTAAAAGACAAACATATCATTTTAGGATTTGTCGGCTTTGCCATCCTCCTAATATCTTCCATAGCGACACTGATTGTCGCAGAGAAATTTAATCAGGACAACTTTGTACGCCTGATAGTTTTTGTATGCAGCAACCTCCTTGGCTGGCTGCTCTATCTATCTTTCCAGACAGTCATCTTCGACACATACGAAATCTACAGAATCAAGTTCGGCAAGAAAAAGACACCTGCCGAAATTACAGAAATTCGGGAAGACCAGCCCCAAGATGCACACAAGCCTGTAACCCCGGCATCAATGGCGACAGGTGGGGAAGCAACCCCGGATATAAGACCGACAGAGATTGCCATATCCCCGGAGCTTCACGAGAAAAACCGTGCCGATTACGAGGACAGGGAGCAACGGGAAAATGAAGAGCGCATCGCTATGGTCATGGAATACATCCATTTCATCATGCCCCGTATCGCAGACAAGGAGACAGTGAACCACATCTGTGGCGAGGTCAACAACTGGATGCGGCTTCACAGTTACAAGCCCAAGCCGATAAAAGGACGGCTGACCAAAGACATTTCAAATATTCCGCTCCGCCATTTCGTGTGGAATATCTCCGAGCGTTTCATGTACAAGAAATACTATACGGGGGACAACCGTGCCCGCTTCATCAGCACCCTTTTTCCACGGGAGTTTGCCGATACGGACATAGCGACCATCAAGAACTTCAAGGTAGAGCCGTTAAAGACACTGATTCCCATTGACGAGCCTGAAAACGGCAGACTGGATTTCCATTATCCGGCAGATTATGTACGGGAAAAGTATAACCAGCCTTTCAATAACCAATAATCACGGGTAATCAATAACAGATAACTGTCTGTATCACACCGTTTCCCGAATAACTTTACCCATCATTCACGGTTGGGCATCGTTATTCGGGAATTATTTTGCAATGACCTTTCGTGGAGATATTCACGGCTGTATCATTCCGGTCCTTTGCGCCATGCCTTACAAAAGAGGCGAGTACGCAAATGGAAAAAACAATGATTACATTCAACGACCTCCCGGAGGTTGTGGCTCAGCTTCGGGACGAGGTGATGAGCCTGAGAAATCTGCTTACGGAGCAGCGCAGTGAGAACAATGCAAAGGCGGTGGACACCCATGTGCCAATGTCAGTGGAAGAGGCGGCGGAATATCTGGGCATTCCCAAGGGAACACTCTACATGAAGCTGTCGGAGGGAAGCATTCCTGCCACTAAGCCCGGCAAACGCTATTGTCTTTATAGAGACGAGCTGGACAAATGGCTGGAATCCTCCCGTAAGAATCCCGTACCCCTGTCCGATGAGGAACTCTGCGAATCCATATCCTCCTCCCACCGCCGCAAGCCCGGTCAACGTAATTGGTAAACGTCATGGAAGAGGACAAGAATTATATCAGTCTGATACATGGCGACCTGACGAGGGCGACCCAAGTGCAGCACGGGATGCCGGACAGCATCGGTGCAATGAGTATCAAGACCGCAAACCGGACGATACTTGAAGCATCGCTGCTGCCCATGCCCCGTGCGCTGTGGGACAGTTTCTGGTATGAGGGGGAACTGTCCTGCCTCTTTGCGGATTCCAATGTGGGCAAGTCCATCCTTGCCGTGCAGATAGCCGACCGTATCGCCCGGACGGACAATGTGCTGTATCTGGACTTTGAACTGTCCGAAAAGCAGTTCCAGCTCCGCTATACCAACGAGCATGGAAAGCCCTACACTTTTCCCGAAAAGCTGTACCGGGTTTCGCTTGACTGCAATTCGTTGCTGGAAGCCGATTTCGAGGAAGCCATCATGGGAGGCATTGAGCAGATGGCTCTGCAAACCGGGTGCAAGATTTTCATCGTTGACAATCTTACCTATTTGTGCTGTGCTATGGAGAAAGGCGATGCGGCAGGACGGCTGATGATACAGCTCAACAACCTCAAAAAGAAATACGGGTTGTCCGTCCTTGTGCTGGCGCATACTCCAAAACGCTCTTTGGACTGCCCCATCACGTCCAACGACCTTGCTGGCAGCAAACGGCTTTACAATTTCTTTGACAGCGTGTTTGCCATCGGAAAGAGTGCGCAGGACGGAGGGCTTCGCTATGTAAAACAGCTCAAAGTCCGATATGGGACATTCTCCCACGATGCGGACAATGTAATCATCTACGAGATTGAAAAGATGGATGCTTTTCTGCAATTTGTGTTCAGGGGCTATTCAACGGAAAAGGAACACTTGAAAAAACTTGGCGACAATGAATCCAGCCAGAGGGATTACCAAATATTACAACTGTCCCAGTCGGGGAAGTCCGTCAGGGAAATAGCCTCACAGGTAAATTGCGGAAAATCCACCGTCAGCCGGATAATCCAGCGCAACAGGAAAGTGGAGGAATCAGCCGCCCCAAGTGTCCCGCTGTCCCAACCCGTAGGAAACGGGACGGTGGGACAATATGGGACAGGTGGGACAACGGAGGAAACAAGGCAGACGGGGCTGTTTATCGGTCAGGAAAGAGAGGAGGACAAGCAATGAAACAGCCTGTACATATCTGTATGAAGGATAACCGCCTTGTTTATCGGAGCGGTAACTTCCAGAGTGTCCCAAGGTGTCCCACTGTCCCGACCCACAGGACGTGGGACAATGGGACAGGACGGGACGGTAATAATTTCATTGAAAAATAGAGGAGGCAAGCAATGGGTAATTATACATTACAGAAATATAAAGGAACGGCAACACGGCATACCTGTCCGAACTGCGGGGACAGGCGTTCTTTCACATACTATGTGGATGAAAGCGGTACGCCCCTGCACCCGTCTGTCGGCAGGTGCAACCACGAAAGCAGTTGCGGGTATCATTACACTCCAAAGGAGTATTTCCATGACCACCCCGAATGCCGTACTGCCAACGGTTTCTCTTTTGACAGGCAAAAGTCGGAACAGAAGTCCGTACAGAAACCACGGCAAGCAGCCATAGGCTACATACCGCCAAAGTATGTGGAGAGGTCGCAAAGCGTGCATAGCAATTTTTTCCGCTTCATTTCATCGCTCCTTGATTCTTATTACGGCAGCAAGGCAAAGGAAGTGTTGAAGAGGTTGCTGGAAGAGTACCGTTTGGGGGCTACCCGTGACGGGGCAGTCATCTTCTGGCAGATAGACCGCACAGGCAGGGTACGCACGGGCAAGGTGATGCAGTACAATCCCAATGACGGACACCGTGTCAAGGACGGACAGGCATCGGCAGTGGACTGGATACACAGCCTGCTTAAAAGGCGGCATGAGCTGGCAGAGGAATGGCAACTGTCCCAATGCCTGTTCGGTGAACACCTGCTGGGCACTTATCCCGATAAGGTCGTGGTCTTGGTGGAATCCGAAAAGAGTGCCGTTATCGGCTCTGCCATCTTCCCCGGTTATGTATGGCTGGCGACAGGCGGCAAGAGCCAGCTGAGAGAGGAAAAGCTCCGTGTGCTGACCGGGCGCACCGTGCTCCTCTTTCCCGATGCGGACGGCTATGCGGAATGGAAACAGCGTGCCGGGAGCATGACCTATTGCAAGACGGTCGTGTCTGACATCATTGAGAAGAATGCCACCCCGGAGCAGAAAGCGGCACATATTGACATAGCCGACTGGATTGTCTTCCAGATACGGGAAAGCAAAATAAATTGTACAGCCGACCACTTGGTCGAGGCGGAAAGAATCCTCTGCCGGATGATAGAAAAGAATCCCGTCCTGCAAAAGCTAATAGATGATTTTGACCTTGTACTGGTCGGTGCATCCCCAATCGGCAACAGCGGTGAAAACCCTCCTTAACGGAGGAGAACGGAAGCCGTAGGCTGTGGGTAACAGACAATGGCTTGCCATTGATATAGCCCACTATAACTACACGCTCCGCTTCCGTAGTTGTGGGCTCTCCCGAGGGGATTAAGGCTTTGCCCTAATAACCCACTCAGGGCGTTTCACCCCTGAGAACCCAGAGCAAAGAGTGACCCTCTCTTTGCAATCTCCGCTTATGGG
>ENA-ORSM01000099-ORSM01000099.1-human-gut-metagenome-genome-assembly--contig:-NODE-99-length-70069-cov-4.321564_pt1 | contig 70069 bp, 59 predicted proteins | sample MGYA00241903_ERZ509170 | MGnify/ENA primary metagenome ERZ509170 (study PRJEB26280, sample SAMEA2338784) | human gut metagenome | biome: human gut; feature: human-associated habitat; material: faeces...
GGTGCGAGTCTTACAAACAAGAATTCAAACCCATGCAGTATTGTTCCTGCCACTGCCAACTCAGGATCATTGTAATTCCAATTCAAATAAAAACTATTCGTAGATTTACCAGCCATATTGCCACCTCCATGTCTATAATAGCATAAAAATAATGGTAGACACTTTTGTGTCTACCATTATTTTTATCACTTCAGGAGTCGCTGATGGCTGAGGCGCAGATGTGCCGGAAGGCGTTCTGCCGGGGATGTCGATAGGCTCCGTCTCTTTCTGATAGCAGCCCATAACTGCCGTGGTCATGGCGAAGAGAAGGACGGCCATGCAGATGATCGGACGAATGATTCTTGTGATTCTTTTCATAATGCTGTCTCCTTGCCGCGCTGGGATAGCGGCGCAGCTCAAAATGTCATTGATTAGCTTCTTGTAGTGATGAAAAAGGAACAGCTCAGCTTCCGGGCAATACCGGAAGCTGAGCTGTTTGTTGGCCTTAAAGGTGTGATAAAACGATTACCGTGCACGTTTTCTCTTAAGGTGGACGGCGCCGGCCAAAGCAAGGGTACTTGCCAGCAGGAGGGCGCTCCACAGCGGAAGATTGCTGCTGTCTCCGGTGCTGGCGCTGGCAGTGCCCTTGACGAAGATGGCCTCGATGGTATGGGGGCTGCTGACATTCTCAAAGGTGTAGGACTTCACCGCGCCAATGCTCTTGCCGTCAATCTTGACATTGGCAACAGCATAGCCCTTATCCGGGGTGATGGTGAAGGTCTGATCACCACCCTCACGAACGCTGACATTGCCGGAGGGAGAAATGGAGCCGCCAGCCCCGGCAGTTGCCTTGATGGTGCACTTGGGCTCACCGGTGGGAGTGGCCGGTTTGATCATGAGCACGAAGGGGACGCTGGTGACGTCGTTATAGTTGTTGTCGCCTGCCTTGGTCGCGATGACACTCACAGAGCCGACCTTGACCGGAGTCAGAACGCCGGTGTTGGGATCGATGGTCGCCTCGCCGGTGCTGATAGCATTGTCGATGCGGTAGGTTACAGCACCCATGCCGGAGCCGCCGGTAGTGGTCAGCGTCAGCTTTTCACCATAGATTACGGAAGTGTTGCCGGTGATGGTCAACGGCTTCTGATCGTCCTTTTCTGTCAGAGTGACGTTCAGCGTGATGGTGAAATCCTCGTAATTGTCACAGGACGCCTTGAGGATGAGGGTGATCTTGTCACCCGCCTTGCCGCCGGAGATGGCATAGGTCAGCAAGTTGCCGTCCGCTGCGAAGTCCTGCTTGGGCAGGACGATGCTCGCCTCGCTGCTGAACGTCCAGTCCTGCCCGGCGGGCAGTCCGGCCCAGTCCGGCGTGTAGGTGTGATCCGAGGCGTCCGTGTACTTCTGCTCCAGCTCGACCGTTTTGAGGTTGCCGCCATCTGCCTTGTTCACCGTGACTTCAAGTTCAATGTTCTCCACTGTGTTGTAGTTTTCGGTGTCCTTCGGAGTGAACTTTGCCTGGAAGGTCTTGGCGGCAGTCGAAGCGCCGCCCACAGATTCGCTGCTATCCATCCAACTCCAGCCGTCCGGCAGCGTCACATCCGCCAGCGTCTGACCGTATTTTGCCGTCAGCCCGGTGGGAACGGTGTAGGTCGGCGTTGCCTTTGCTACCACAAATTCGCAATACACAGCTTCAAATCCGTAGTAGTTATCCGTATCACCAATGCTGGCGTACATACGGTAGGTACCGGCGTTCAGCGCGGGCGGATTGCTGATATCCCACGTCTGAACAGAGCCGCTGTCCGCAGCGGCATAACTGTAGGTCACTTGAGCATTCAAATCGCCCGTCTGGTCTGTCAAGGTCGGTGTGCTGGGCGTTTTACCGTAAGTATAGCCCGCCATGCTGAGCTTGCCGTACTGCCGAGCCTTTTCGACAGTGATATTCGATCTTCCCGAAACCGTTAAATACTTCTCGGTGTCAGTCGGTTCGAAAATCCACTCGGCTGCATAGGTACCGTTCCCAACCACGGTTATATGCGTGCCGTCCACCCATTCAAAGGTTCCATCGACATCCACGTTGTTGACATTATCATGGAGCTTGCCGGAGAGAGCGATGGTATTCAGGGCGTCGCCGTAGATGATGGCGTTCTTGCTCAGCGTCGGTGTGCCGGTGGGAGTGATCCTGTTCTTCGCGCTGATCTTGACAGTCAGGGTGATGTCCTGATAGTTGGAGGTGGTGACCGGAATCGTGACCGTGCCGATTTCTCCTGTCAGGCTGCCGGTCTGAGTCATGTGCAGCAATAACCGGAGAGTATTTAGGTTTTCAGGATCGGCGCGCAAATCACTTTGGGCTTTGTACCCTTCAGACAAGTTGATCGTATGCGTCTTTCTGTAGCCTACTGTACCATAGGATTTGCCTTTACCCATGTCAGGCAGCGACGGCAGATCGACATAATAGTCCGCTTGCACACCATTGTAGATGGTCAGCTCAACGGGCTGCACTGTGGGGGCAACGGCCTTTGTAATGGTGCCGTCGTCAGTGCTGAAATTTCCATCGTTCGTCAGCACATAGTTTTTTGCTGTTTCTGTTTGGTTCAGTGTCACTTTGCCGATAACGGTCTTTTTGTACCCCACCTTGGCGTTGTCAAAAGCAGCCGTGACGCTGTAATCCGCTGCGGTGAGGTTGTCCTTGCCTCGCAGCCCGTTAAAGGTCGGCGTCACCGTTGCGTTGGTGGTTCCGTCATACTCCTTTTTGACTTCGCTTGGAACGCTGACGGTCAATTTCGCAGGGATGATTTTCCACTCTGCTGTGGCAGTTCCGGTGTAGTTGCCGGTACCTTTGATGGTCAGGGTAATGCTGTCATTGGCATTGATGGCCTTGTCACCGCTTACAATATCGTAGGTGGTGATGGTTTCAGACCAGCCTTTCAGCATCACGCCGGTGATCGTCGGCGATTGCTCCGCCGCGTTGTACGTGAATTCGCGTTTTTTCAGCGTGATGGTTGCGCCCTCGATGGACTTGGGTGCAACCTTGACGGTCACAGTTCCGGTCGCGGTCGCGTATTCCTCATAGCCCTCCGCCGGGGTGAATGTCCATTCGGCCTCATAGCTGTCGCTTGCGTCTGGCTTGATTGTGCCATCTGTCCATGTAAATGTACCGTCAATCGCCTTGCCGCCAGCTTTCATCTTACCTGCGATTTTACTGTCATTCAGCGCTTGACCATAGGTAATATCGCTTGCGCTGATGGGGCCGTCCGGCACGGGAACATCCTTGTTTTTGGTCTTCACCCCGATGGTTAAGTAAAAATCCCGATAGTTATCCGAGGTGACCCGGACATCAATCGTGCCGACAGAACTTACCTTATCGTAATCTACTGCCGGAACGGTCAGCTTCAGCTTATACTGACCATTTTCCTCCATAACCTTGACCTGAACGGTGTCCTTGTAGCCGTCCGTCAGGTAGGTACCCCTCAACGAATAGCTGACGTTTCCATACTCACAGGGAGAATTCAGCTTAGGCAAGTAGTCGTTGGACAGTACCATTTCATAGGTTTTTGCCAGATCGTTGATGACTGTCACCGCAGGGTGGAGACCGGAACCGGGCGCGGCGGCCTTATTGATCTGGAAGGTCTTATCATCAAAATCCGCGCCGTTCAGCGTAAAGGCCTTTTCCGTCGTGCCGTCTTCAAAGACATAGCCCGCATTCTTTAACTTGATGGTGAAGGAGACAGTCTTTTCGGTTTCGCTTGCATCGGCGGAATCATAGTGGGCGTTGGACACCTCATAATCTTTACCCTTAGCCAGCCGAAGCGTAGTACCAGTATAATAGCTGTCCGCGCTCTTAAATGTGATTTTCGTGTTTTCAGGCAGATCTGTCGTTCCGTCGTATGTCTTAATGATGTCGCCGACCGAAGCCGCTACTTTGAGCGGTCGAACCGTCCATTCGGCAGACTTGCTTCCGGTATAATCGCCGTTGTCTGTTGCCTTGATGGTCAGCGTACAGGGGCCTACATCGTAGGTGCTAGCGCCGCGGGTGATGACGAAATCCACATTTTCTTCCAGCTTTGTGCCGTTGTATGTCACGACAAACATCGGCACACCGGTCGCAGACACAGAATTAAAGGCCGCTTCATTGCCATAGGGGAACGTGATCTCGGCATTGCTTAAGTTCGGCTTGGTGACGGTCAGTTTTTTGGGGGTGCTCGTCACCGTATAGCCGTCCTTGGTGGCGGTGAAAGAAATCGTGTAGCTGCCGACATCGTTGAAAGCATACTCCGCGACGTAGAATTTGGTGGTGCCGGTGCCGACTGTCGTATATTGCACATCGTTGCCCGACAGCGTGATGGGCGTTGTTTCGCCCGTCTTCAGGATGGAGAACGTCACCGTCACATCCTTCGCATTGCAGCTGGCGCAGAGCTGGACGGTCGTGCCGCGCTCCACCTTCGGCGAGTTGCCGGTCAGGTTCTTGCCATCGACCTTCAGATTCAAGGTCTTGGAGGTGATGGGCAGTCTATTGATGATAACGTTGTTCAACTGCGAGCCTTTGACATCATCCGGGGCATACCACTTGTAAGTGCCGTCTCCGTTGAGCACCTTGTATCCAAGTGTTTTAAGATTCAGAATATTTTTCCACGTCGCGCCATCGGCCAATGTCAATTCACCGATCACAGCGGGATATCCCGACCCGGCGAGTTTTGCACCCTTGTGGGCAACGACCTTATCAATGCTGGCTGTGGTGGTGTTTTGCGTGTTGCTCAAGGTGGTGGTGATAAAGCCGCCCTTGATGCCCTTGACCGTCACCGTGCCCTTGATGGAGTGGCCGTTCAGATCAAGTCCCGTGTCCTGCGTGCCGTTGATGGTATAATCGCCGGTCACGTCGGCCAGCAGCTTAAGGGTCGCGCCGCCGTCTCTGTCTGCGTCAAGGGCTGTCTGCAAATCAGCAAATCTCCGCCACGGGCGGTTGCCCTCGCCATTGTTCAAGGCTGTTTCAGCCACCGCGGGCGCGCCGCAGTAGGGGCAGGTAGTGGCGCTTTTGTCAAAGCCGTTCTTGCCGCCGTGGTCGCATGCGGAAACGGTGACATTGAAGAGATTGCTTGCTGTGGCATCCGCAAAGCTGCCGTCCTCTTTCTTGAATACGCAGCCATTCGGGAGCAGCCCGGCCAGCGAGGGCGTACCGCTGCCGATCGTGATGATTTCGTCGTAGCTGCCGCCGTACAGCTTGGTTTTTGTGATTTCGGCAGACGGACAGTTGACGAAGGCGAAGGCCAATCTGCCAATGTGGCCGGCATCCTTACCGACAATCAACTTGCCCTCGTTCGTATTGCCGATTCTGGTTACTGTCACAGAGCTGATGGATTCGCCTGTCCAGCCGGTCAAATCCAATACGCCTTTTTCTCTGGTGTCCAAATTGACGTAATCTAACGTAATATTACCGGTTCCGACGATTTTCAGTGTGCCGTAATGGGAAGCAGCCCCATTGCGGTCAGCACCGATCACAATCGGATTGCCGCTTGTAACAGTGTGACCGGCCAAATCCAGCGTGACGACCATTTGATCGGCGTTGGTTGCGGTTTCGTCATAGATATTGACATAAGCCGAAATTTCCGTGTCCGCCAGCAGTGTAATGGTCGTGCCGTTGGCGGCCTTGTTCAACGCATCGGCGAGGTCGGCCGTGTAGGTGGTCGTTTCGCCGACCGTTACCTTGGCAACCATTTTTGCGTTGCAGTCCGTGCAAACGCCGTCATCGCCTATATTTTTGTGCGGGCAATGGTAGCCGCAGATGGGGCAGACACCATTTACCAGCACCGACTTTTCTTCGCTCAAGTCTCTGTGTGCGTGGCTTCTGCCGCATTTGCAGTAGGCCATGCCATGCGCTTCGTCCTGGGTGTAGTTGCATGTGTGCGCCCCAATGCTGTATGTGTCAGACTTGAGTGTAAGTGCAGCGGCGTTTCTGACGGTGCCATCTGCTTTATAAATGGCATAGCCATCGGCTATCAGTTTAAGTACCGTGTTGTAGTTGTCGCTGGCCACATCCTCTTGCCAAATGCAGACGGCGAGGACGTTGTCCGCTGTGGCGTTACCGTTGGGGTCTTGCGCGTAGAACGTGCCTTTTGTCAGAAGATTGGTCAGCTTCGCGTTGCCGAGCATCGTCAGACCGCCGTTCAAGGATACGTTGCCCTGCAAATCCAGCTCGCCGTCCGTGGCATAGATCGCGGGCTTTCGGCCGCTGCTGCTGTCGTAGCCGCCCTGCGCGGTGAGGTCGCCCGTAATCACCAGCTTGCCGCCGGTGAGAGAGATGGCAGGGAAGGCGGTCGCGTTGGAAGCGGTGTTCTGGTTGATCTCGCCCGCGCCCTCGATGCGCAGTGTGCCGCCGGTGACGGTCAGGGGAACGCCTGCTTCTGCTTCCAGCTTGTGACCGTTCATGTTCAGCGTGAGCGACCCAGCCGCCGACCCGCTGAACGTGACATCCTCGGTCCAATCCTGTCCCAGCGTTACCGACGTGATAGAAGCGTCATCCGCCGCTGCATCCAAAGCGGCCTGTAACGTGTTGTAGCAACTGTTGTTATTGTCAACGACGATTGCTGCCACGCCGCAGTCGCACTTGCCGTTTTCAAAGCTGTGGGTGTGGGGCCTGACCGTTACATTGGTCAGCGTTTTTTCAGTGCTGTTCTGCGCGTTGTCGCCTTGGTAGAAGGCATAGTTATCTGCCAGCAGGGGCATGAGTGGGATTGAACTGCTTCCGTTGATGTTCGTAATTGTACCAAACGTGCCGCCGCTGATGGCGATGGTACCACCGTTATTAAGGAATTTTACATTACCGAACGTACCGTCTGTGATCTTCAGCGTACCATCGTTGTACCATGTGCCCGCGTGCCCTGTGCCGCCGGTGACGGTAACGGCTGCGCCATCGCCTACCGTGGCGTTACATACCGTGCCGCCGCTGATGGTTACAGTGCCGCTGTTCCCGTCGCAGGTAAGTGAATCTCCAATCCGGCCGCCCTGAATCGCCAGGGAACCTTTTACAAATTCGAGGTCTTTGATTTTGCCGCAGCTGCCCCCTTGAATGTTATCTACGACGGTCAGATTGCCGTCGTAGGACTCAAGGATTCCGCCCTCCTCGTCAGGAACCACATCGCCCACAGTGAGATAATCCACCGTCATGCCGTTCAGGTCGAGCGTCAAGGTTTTCCTGACGACAGCCAAAGTGGCATACTCGCCCGCTTCGACGTCGCTCCAATTTGTCGTATGGTCTGCCAGCAGCTTGACGGTGTCGCCGTCCTGTGCCGCATTCAGCGCCGCCGGGAGGGATTCGTATGTGCCGCCGTCCGTTCCGTCCGCTTTTGTTACCGAAGCGGCCTCAACGACAGCCTCGTTGACTGTGAGTTCCACGGTTGCTGACCGATCCTCTTCGTAGTTCGTGGTTTCGCCGGTCTTGGCGTAAACGTAATATGTGCCGGGTTCGCTGATTGCAGTGTTCTCGTCAATCTTGGGCATGGCTTCGCTGCCCTCTACGTCAGAAGAGCCCGCCCAGCTTTTAAACGCGGAAGCCAGATAATAATATGTCACCTCGGCGTCTTCCGGAGCACCCTCGACAGACAGAAGCGGAAGAAGCTTTTCGCCCGCCGTGCAAGCCGTCTTGGAAAGAGTTACGGTCAGATCGGGATAGGCCTTGTTGATGTTGCCGCCGATCGTAAACGTTTCTTCGCCCGCCTTGAGCTTGTACTTTACCGCGGCTTCGCCGATTAGCGCGATTTCCACAGTGACGGTATGCCATCCCGCGTCCGCGGAATCGAACGTCTTCTTGGCGGTAAAGCCCGTTCCTTCTTTGAGTTTGATTTCATTTGTGCCGTCTGTAAATGTCAAGTCGATTGGAATCGTGCCGCCGTCCGTTGTGCCGTCATAGCCGCGGCCAATGGAATCGGGCTTGCTTACGCACCAGATCTCCGTCCGCGTGTCCTCTCCGGGGATGTATGTGCCGCCGCCCCCTTCTGTCGGGCTTCCGGGGGCTACATAGATCCCACCGCCCTCGCCACCGGTCTCACCGCCACCGGTCTCACCGCCGCCGATGACACCGCCCGATATGCTCACGTCCTCTCCCTCGGCGAAAGCCGCTGTGGGCAGAAGCGTCAGGCAAAGCACGAGCACCATAAATAAGCTCAATACTCGTTTTTTCATAAGATCCTCCTTCAGAATATACATATAGGGTTTATATCCAGCCCGTTCAAGCACAGGCACAGCTTTTATAGGTCATCCGGAATGAGCCGCAGCTTTTTCGCGGCGGTCTTGGCCTCCGCCCGGCGCTTCACGTTCAGCTTGTCGAGGATGTGGCTGACGTGGGTCTTCACGGTCGGCAGCTTCACATCCATGATCTGCGCGATCTCGGCGTTGGACTTGTCCGCGCAGAGCAGATGCAGAATTTGCAGCTCCGTGGGCGTCAACTCCTCACCGGGGGCAAGGCGGGGTTCGAGGAAATGCGGGTAGAATGCCGCCTGCTTCCGTACCGCCGCCATTATCTGCTTATACCACTTTTTGTCGCCATCCCAGTCCAGTGCCTCCAGCAGCGGCAACACTGCCGTGCCGTATACGCTGACGGTGCGGATGAAGCGGTACTCCGCCGCCGCATCCAGCGCCGCCGTCAATCGCTCGCGCCACCGCTCGTCCTTCTTGCGGTACAGGGCAATGGCAGTCAGGACATTCAAGTGAATGCCGTCGATGATGCGGGCGCAGTTTTGGACATACGGCTCCAGCGGGGCAAGCGTCAGCTGCACCGTGTCCGGCCTGCCGTCCTCCAGCTCCACCATGGCCTGGGTGAGATACTGGTAGCGCCGCATGACGTTCAGGTGCGTCAGCTCCCGCGGGGCTTTTTCCCGATACCACGCGTCCGCCGCGTCAAGGTCGCCGGTGTGCATGTCAATACGGCAGAGCATGGCGTCCATATTGGGCAGAAAGCGTGTCAAACCGCGCTCGGCAAAGTATTCACGGAGCACCTCGATGGTGCGCCGCGCGTCGGCGGGCTGTCCGCTTGCCAGCTGGCTGCGGGCCAGCAGTCCACTGACGGCGAACTCCATGTCCGGCGTGCCGCGGTTGCGGACCTCGTTCAGCTGTGGGAGAAGGGACAGCATCCGACCGGCCACGTCCTCCCCCTTTTCAAACTTGCTCTCGGCGATGGCGCAGTCCGCAAGACCCACGCCGTCCCGCCCCAGCACCGCCTCCACGGGGAGACGGAGGGTTTTGTAGAGCAGGTCGTCCTTTTTGCTCCATGCGGAAAAGTCCTTGCCGCCGTTCATGATGCTGGGCAGCGCGCTTGTGACGGAGAAGGACGGCAGCGTCACTTCCTTGTTCATCAGCAGCCGGAACACGGCGGGAATGGTTTCCGTCAGACCGTTCACGCCCCGCTGGGGGAGAGAAATGTCCAGCCATGCAAGGCGGCTGCGGGCCTGCTTTCCGGCGGCGTCCTGCCTGCCGCAGCGCTCGGCAAATGCTTGCAGCTCGCCGTACCAGCGCTCCGAGCCTTCGTAGTCCATCGCCAGCGCGCAGAGCATGCTCATGCCCTGCATCAGCGAGGGAGAGGCGAGAATTTCCGCCTCCGGCAGGCTGCGGTAGTATTTTTCCATCTCGGCATAGTGACCCATGCCGGGGTGGAGTTCTGCATTGCGCACCAGCAGCTCGGAGACCTTGGCATGGTCGCCGCCCCTGGTATAGCAGTCCAGCGCGCTGGAGAAGTCCTCCTTTAACTCATAGTAAAGCCCGCCGCGGCTGAGTAGCGCGCGGCGCTTTTCCTCGGTATACTCCCGTTCCATCTCCCAGAGGAGAAAAGCTCGGAAACCCGACCAGAAGTGGAAGCGCTGGCAGTCGTCGTAGCGCAGCATAGTGGTGTATCGAAGAAGCCAGTCCAGCCGTTCGCCGGCATGGGGATCGCCGCTGACCATCCGCGCCATTTCCAGGTCAAAGCTTTCAAAGGGAGCCAGCTCCAACAGGAAGCGCCGCACCGGCAGGTCAAAGCGCCGGTAGATGGCGGTCTCAAAGTAGAGGAACACCTCGTGGAACACCCGCGCCACCAGCTCCGGTGTCCACGGCTTGTCTGGGAACATGCACCGCGCCGTGATGGCCACACCCAGCGGATAGCCCACGGATTCTTTCAAAATTCCGTCGATCTCGCTATCTGTTACATTTGCTCCCGAAAGCTGAAACAGTCGCCGCACATCGTCCGCGTCAAAAAGCAGGTCGTCGGCCTCAAGCACCGTCATCAGCCCCGTGTACTGAAACGCCGTCAGGCAGCCGGGCGGCACACCGCGCGAGAGCAGCACGAAATGGCGCTCCGGACTTGAGCGAATCAATTCGCAAAGAGCCTGCTGCCCGGCTTCCTCCTGCATGAGCTGAAGATCGTCAATCAGCAGAATGTCCCAATCCTGCGCTGACGGTGGGATTGCGCAGTCTGGGTCTGCCGCGCTTTGCCGCAGCACATTCCGCCCGCGCAGCAGCGCGTCCGCCAGCACGGTCTTTCCAAAGCCGCAGGGCGCGCTGAAAAAAAGGACTCTGCCATGCGCTATGAAGCTGTCAAACCGTTTCTGAACGGAGGACTTTATGATGATATTTTCGGTCATGTCTTTCCTCCCTTTGATACAGTGCGAGATTGTCATAAGCCTTTTGCCACCTATCTCAAATTATATTATACGCGGCTGTTCTGAAATGTAAATCATCCCAAAGGATGAGACGCGCTGCATAGCAAACGGCTGTGCAGGCCAGCATTTCGTGAGGTGAAAAAGAAATCGCACAGCATCAGGCCAAAATGCCTGCGCTGTGCGATTCGGTGTTTACTTATAAAGTCTTGTCACTTCTTACTGTGTCACAGGAGAATCAAAATTAAAGTCGCGGCGCAATGCGGCCTGCCCATGTTCTGTGTGATATTCGTCTTCAACGCGCACAGAGCAATTATTCTGTTTTCAAGGTTCGTGAGGTTTTTTCCCTCACTAACCAACTGGGAACTTTTTTCGGAAATAACAAAGAGAATTTTCAAAAAATTTTTTCGACCACCTTTCAGGGACAAAGAAAGCCCCTATCACATCACGGAGATGTAATAGGGGCAGAAATAGAAAAAACCCGCTGACCGAAATCAGCGGGCTTAAATCATATGAACTTATCGTATGCTATCGGAACTTGTCTGCAATCGCAGAATTTCAAACGCATTTTTGGCGTAAGCTCGGAGTAAATTGGCGTAAGCACCGACAATTTTAGGTCAATCAATAGAGCTTTGCACCTGCTGGAATATGGTCATCAACCATCAGAAGATGGAGCTTTTCTTCGCCGTTTTCGTGATGCACGGCGGAGATCAACATACCGCAGGAATCAATGCCCATCATCGCTCTCGGAGGCAGATTGGTGATTGCAATGCAGGTCTTACCGACCAGCTCCTCCGGCTCATAATACTCGTGAATTCCACTCAAAATGACCCGATCTGTGCCGGTTCCGTCGTCCAAAACGAACTTTAAGAGCTTTTTGGACTTCTTCACGGCTTCGCATTCCTTGACCTTCACGGCACGGAAATCGCTCTTGGAGAAGGTGTCAAAATCCACCTGATCCTGGAACAGTGGCTCGATCTCCACATTGGAAAAATCGATTTTTTCTTCCACAACCGGAGCCGCCTGAGCAGCCTCCGCAGGAGCCGAAGCTTCCTTGGAAACCTTCTTGTCAGAGTCCAAAGGTTTCATTGTCGGGAACAGCAAAACATCGCGGATGGCCGGGGAATCCGTCAGCAGCATCACAAGGCGGTCGATGCCGTAGCCGATGCCGCCCGTCGGGGGCATGCCGTACTCAAGCGCATTCAGGAAGTCCTCGTCCGTGTGGTTCGCTTCCTCGTCGCCCGCAGCAAACGCCGCGTCCTGCGCCGCAAAACGCTCTCTCTGGTCGATCGGGTCGTTCAGCTCGGAGTACGCATTGCACATTTCCCACGTGTTGATGAACAGCTCAAAGCGCTCCACCTTCGTCGGGTCGCTCGGCTTCTTCTTCGTCAGCGGAGAAATCGCCAGCGGGTGGTCCATGATGAACGTCGGCTGAATGAGCTCCTTCTCGCAGTATTCCTCAAAGAACAGGTTGATGATGTCGCCTTTCGTGTGGCGCTCCTCATATTCAATGTGGTGCTCTTTTGCAAGCGCCTTCGCTTCTTCGTCGGTCCTCACCTCGTCAAAGTCGATGCCCGCATACTTCTTGATGGCGTCGTTCATCGTCAAGCGCGCAAACGGCTTCGAGAGGTCAATTTCCACACCATTATACGTGATGACCGCGCTGCCGCACACCTTCTCGGCAAGGTAACGGAACATGTTCTCCGTCAGCTCCATCATGCCGTAATAATCCGTGTAGGCCTGGTAAAGCTCCATCAGCGTGAACTCCGGGTTGTGGCGCGTATCGACGCCCTCGTTGCGAAACACACGGCCAATCTCGTAAACCTTTTCAAGGCCGCCTACGATGAGGCGCTTCAGGTAAAGCTCCAGGGAAATACGCAGCTTCACGTCTTCGTCCAGCGCGTTATAATGCGTCTCAAACGGACGCGCCGCCGCACCGCCGGCATTCGAAACCAGCATCGGGGTCTCCACTTCCATAAATCCTCTGCCGTCGAGGAAATTGCGGATCTCCTTAATGATCTTCGAGCGTTTTACAAACGTGTCCTTCACTTCCGGGTTCACGATGAGATCGACATATCTCTGGCGGTAGCGCATGTCGGTGTTCGTCAGGCCGTGGAACTTCTCCGGCAGCACCTGCAAGCTCTTCGAGAGCAGCGTCACAGCCGAAGCGTGAATGGAAATCTCGCCGGTCTTCGTCTTGAACACCTCGCCGCGCACGCCGATGATGTCGCCGATGTCAAATTTCTTAAAATCCTTGTAGCTGTCTTCGCCCACGGCGTCACGCGCCACATAGCACTGGATGCCGCCCTTTAAGTCCTGCACATTGCAGAACGATGCCTTGCCCATGACGCGCTTGCTCATCATACGGCCGGCCACCACAACTTCTTTGCCCTCAAGCGCGTCGAAATCGTCTTTAATTTCCGCGCTGTGGTGCGTCACGTCAAATTTCGTGATCTGGAACGGGTCTTTGCCGTCTTCTACAAGCTGAGCGAGCTTCTCTCTGCGCACGCGCAGCACTTCGGTCAGTTCCGCTTCCGTTTCCGGGGTCTTCTTTTCTGCCATTTTCTGCCTTCCTTTCCCCGCCGCACGGCGGTCACAAAAAAAGCGGGCGGATTTTCTATCCGCACCGCCTGATTCTCAATTAAGATACGGAGATGATCGTGTACTCCACGATGCCTGCGGGTGTCTCCACTTCAACGGTCTGTCCGACCTTCGCGCCGACAAGTGCTTTGCCCACGGCGGATTCATCGGAGATCTTGCCCTGGCGCGGGTTTGCTTCGTTAGAGCCCACAATGCTGAAGCTGCGCTCGGCTTCACTGCCGTCCGCACGCTTCGTTTTTACAAATACGGAAGAACCGATGTGCACGGTATCTGCCGCAAGGTTTTCCTTCTCAATAACGCGTGCGTTGCTCACCATCACTTCAAGGTCGGCGATGCGCGCCTCAAGGATAGCCTGGTCGTTCTTTGCTTCGTCATATTCGCTGTTCTCGGAAAGGTCGCCGAAAGAAAGCGCTTCTTTAATTTTTTCCGCAACTTCTTTTCTGCGGTTGACCTTCAAATCCTCCAGCTCAGCCTGCAATGCCGCAAGGCCTTCCTCTGTAACATAATATGCCTTTTCTGCCATAGTAAATAAACCACCTTTATTTGTAATTCCGAAAAACGGGTAAATGCGTACACTAATGTTCTTTATTATAGCGATTTTGGTACCAAATGTCAATGTTTTTTAAGGCGGAAAAGTGTACAGAATAAGCTGTTTTTCCGCCCCATCTTTGCTCATTTCCCCCATTCCCGCCCTACCCCGCACAAAGCCCCGCTTCTTTCATAAAATGCCTTTTCCGTTATGCGATAGATTTCCCTTGTGTTTTATACGGGATATGGTAGAATGAAAGCGTAAAATTAAATTTTCAACGCACAACATGTGCAAAGCACAGTTACAAGGAGGCTCATCTTGAAAAAGTATCGGGCATCGGTTTTGATGTTTCTGCTTTTTGAAGGCGTAGCGGTTACGCTGTGGCTCACAAAAAGCAACCTGTTTTATTTATTCAATTTCAGCTACATAGGTTCTTGCCTTTCGGTCGGCTTAGCGCTTTTCACCGCGGGAAAACGCTATGCGCGGCAGTTTGTGCAGCTTGCAGTCGGTCTTTACATGCTCGTGTATCTGGGGCTGATGTCGCAGGAGAACATGCAGATTGAGGGCTTTTGGTACTATCTGTTTTCCGGCGTGTTCGAGGCGGCGACGATTCACTACGCCGTCGCAAAAATTTTCGGCCCGCTGCTTTTCGGCCGCGGCTGGTGCGGTTATGCCTGCTGGACAGCCATGGTCTTAGACTTGCTCCCGTTCAAAGTGCCGCAAAAGCCCCGCAAAGAAAAGCTGGGCGCGCTGCGCTATGTGATGTTCGCGCTCTCGTTCGCGCTCGTCTCCGCCCTGTTCCTGATGAAGTTTTCGAATCTCGAGCGCATCATGTTCTGGCTGTTCCTCATCGGCAACATTCTTTACTATGCCGGCGGCATCGCGCTCGCGTTTATTTTTAAGGATAACCGCGCGTTCTGCAAATATCTTTGCCCGATCACGGTCTTCTTAAAGCCGATGAGCTATTTTTCACTCCTGCGCGTACATTGCGATGAAAGCAAATGTGTCCAATGCGGCAAATGCCTGAAGGTCTGCCCGATGAACGTCGAGGTCAACAAAGAAAGCCGAAAGCGCAAAAACGCCACGGAGTGCATCCTGTGCTATGCATGCACCAAGGTCTGTCCCAAAAAAGCGCTGCATTAAAACGCTGTAAACCCTGTATATAAGAAAAGCTACGGTACCCACGAGCACCGTAGTTTTTTATTTTATGTTCTCTTTTACGCCTTCACTTTCACCGGAATCAGCAAATCGATTTGCTGATTCTCCCGCTTTCCTGACTGTGCAAAATTCAAGCACGGAGATTTTCAGTTTTATCCAAACGCCGTGCGCAAAAGGGTCGTATCGGACATTGTCCGCACAATGGCTCCGTCGGCCGGTAGATATTTCGGCCTAAGGCCCAGAACGGCGAAGTTAAATAACCCGGAAACTTAGGGTTCAGCCGCCGCGCCGCTTCCGTTACGTCTTTCAATGTATCTTTTTCACAGAACCCGGCGCGCAGAAAAATACGCCGAATATGCACATCATACGCAATATCTATATTTTCTTTATCTGATATTTCGACACCCAAATCGCGCCAAAGCAGCAAACAAGCAAGTGAAGCCTTTTTGTGGCTGATTCCAGAGAACGCCTCCAACCGCTCTACGATTTCCATGGCAGTCACATTGCCCCAGATATTCTCGGCGCAGCCGTCGTATTCCGATGTAAGTCTTTCGGCTGCCGCCCACAAATACCGCCCCATATTGCCAGGATAGCGATGCAATGCCGGCTTTGTGCGTAGCAGTGTGCCTATTTCTTCCGACGAGCTTTCTTTGGCAATCTTCTGCATGGAAAAATGCCCTAACCGCTGCGCCAATTTATACGGCAGTGACCATGCGATCTCCGCTTTCACCGATTGATCTGCGATAAGCCCGAACAAAAATGCATTGCTGTCACGCATCACAAAATCGCGCTCTGCATCTGTCAAAAATCCGCCGTTAAATATGTTTTCTGCCGTTCCGAATGTCATTTCATAATTCTGCAAAGCGTTTAAAATATCCTTATTTTCCACTGTGCACCTCCAAAATCAAGCTTTTCAATACAACTGAATTTCTTAATTTCATTATAGCACAGCTTTTCAGTATCGCAATACAGAATTTCTCGTCCCTGCTTGAGGTGGCGAGATTGGGCTCACTTTTCATCTTTCGTCCTCCTCTCGGGCTAAGCCCAGTTTATCACTTTACGCCGCGTCAAAGTCAATAGAAAACATTGCGGTTTTTTAAAACCTGTGCTATACTTTTTTCGTATTGTATTGTATCTCCTACGGAGAATAATAACAAGAAAGGAAAATTGAATATGAACAAGAAATTTAACGCAAAGCAGCTCACTCTGCTCGGCCTGATGACGGCGCTTTTGCTGCTGATGTCCTTTACGCCGCTCGGCTATCTGAACATCGGGCCGCTCGCCATCACGTTCAACGTTATCCCGGTCGCCGTGTCCGCACTGGCCCTCGGACCTGTAGGTGGTCTCATCGCAGGATCCGTCTTCGGCCTCACAAGCTTTCTGCAGGCGATCGGCGTCGGCGGCGTGAGCATGCTCGGGTCCACGCTTTTTAGCATCAACCCGTTTTTCTCCATTTTGCTGTGCTTTGTCCCGCGTATGCTGGACGGCTTTTTGCTCGGCTACATCTTCCGCAGCGTCAGTAAGCTGAACCGCGTCGCCGCGTGCTTCGTCACGGGCTTCGCCGCTGCGTTCTTAAATACGCTTTTCTTCATGTCCGCACTCATCCTGCTTTTCGGGCAAACCGAGTACATGCAGGGCTTGATCAACGGCCAAAACATTCTGCTGTTCGTCTGCGCGTTCGTCGGCGTCAATGCCGTGTTCGAGATGCTCTCGTCCACCGTCATCACCGGCGCCGTCGGCAGCGTCCTCTTAAAAGCCGGGTTTATTCAAACACCCGCTAAAAAAGCAGATTAAAAGGAGGTCCTCCCATGATCTTAGCCATCGATATCGGCAACACCAACATTGTCATCGGCTGCTGTGCCGATGGACAGGTCATTTTCCGCGAACGCGTCTCCACAAACCCCACCGCAACGGTGCTCGAATATGCCGCCATGCTCAAAATGGCGTTTGATATGAACCGCGCAGACATCACCGCGGTTGACGGCGCGATTCTCTCGTCCGTCGTCCCGGCCGTCACGCTCACCATGCGCGACGCGGTGCACAAATACCTGCACCTCACGCCGCTTGTCGTCGGCCCCGGCATCAAAACCGGCCTGCGCATCCACATCGATAATCCCGCCCAGCTCGGCAGCGATCTCGTCGTGGACGCCGTCGCGGGCATCCACCACTATCCCCTCCCGCAGATCATCATCGATATGGGTACCGCCACCACCGTCTCCGTTCTGGATGCGGAGGGCGGATACCGCGGCGGCATGATTCTGCCGGGTGTGGCCGTCTCGCACGATGCCCTCGCAAGCCGCACCGCGCAGCTGCCGAAGGTCGCGTTCGAGCTGCCGAAGCACACCATCGGCACAAATTCCGTGGATTGCCTCAAAAGCGGCCTGCTCTACGGCAACGCCGGCGCACTGGACGGCCTCATCGACCGCATCAACGCGGAATTAAACACCCCCTGCACGGTCGTCGCAACCGGCGGACTCTCCTCCGTCATCGCGCCCCTTTGCCGCAACAAGATCATCTTAGATGACGACCTGCTCCTCAAAGGGCTCTCCATCCTCTTTGAAAAAAACAAACCGAAAAACTGAAGACGCCCCGGCGCTTCAAGTCAATACAATACACACAAAAAGCACGCAGATTTTCATGCTCTGCGTGCTTTCTTTATGTCCGTTTATACGCCGAACCCCCGTCTTTCCGCCTCCTTTAAAAGTGCCGGCTGAATTTCCGGGTACGTCTGGTTTTCCGGCAGAGCGTCGCATAATACAATTTTCTCCATTTCACTGTGTATCTCCCTGAACGATACGATTTCCGCATAAAACAGCCCGCCGAACGATTCTTCACCCGTCTCGTTCACGCGCGTTTTGCCCGTCACGGAGTACACGCAGATCGGACGAATCTCAAATTTCACCGCACCCGTTTCTTCCATAAGCTCGCGCTTCGCCGTCTCCAAGATCGCCTCCCCCGTCTCTCTGTGCCCGCCCGGAAACTCCAGCGTCTCGCGCTCCTTGTGCTTACAAAACACCCATTTTCCGTCATGCTTCGCAATAACAACCGCAAAACGCAGCAGCTCGTCTTTCACATCTTCGTAAAACTTAACCGCCAACATAAAATGCCCCCGAATTTTCACGCTCTCTCGTCAATCGTTGTCAAAAGTTTTGCTCAACGCAACCTCACTTCTTCCTCCGCTCCGCCTTCCACGCTTCAATCTGCCGCAGTCGCTCTTTCACCCTTGCTTCGCTGCCCTGCTCCGTCGGTCTGTAATACTTCTTTCCGGCAAGCGAATCCGGCAAGCACTGCATCGCGGTCAGCTTTTCCGCCGTATCGTGCGCATATTCGTACCCCTCGCCGTAATGCAGCTCCTTCATAAGCTTTGTTGGCGCGTTGCGGATGACGAGCGGCACCGGCTCGGAGAGCATTTTCTGTGCGTCCTTTTTCGCGCTCTCATACGCCACATACAGCGCGTTTGATTTCGGCGCCATCGACAAATACACCACGGCGTGCGTCAAATTCACCGAGCACTCCGGCATACCGATAAAATGGCTCGCCTGATACGCCGCCACGGCGATCTCCAGTGCGCGGCTGTCCGCCATGCCCACGTCCTCGCTCGCGAACCGAATGAGCCGCCGCGCCACATACAGCGGGTCTTCGCCCGCCTCCAGCATACGCGAAAGCCAGTAGACCGCCGCGTCCGGGTCGCTGTTGCGCATCGATTTGTGCAGCGCCGAGATGATGTTGTAGTGCTCCTCGCCGGTTTTGTCGTACAAAAGCGACTTGCGGCTGATGCACTGCTCCAGCGTCTCCATCGTCACGGTTGTCTTGTCGCCCTCGCGGTGCCCGTTCAAAACGACCATCTCCAGCGTTCCCAGCGCCGTTCGCGCGTCACCGTTTGCAAACGCTGCAAGCATTTTCAACATCTCATCGGTGATTTCCACCGTCTGGTTACCGAAGCCGCGCGGGTCTTTGATTGCGCGCTTCATCAGCTCCACAAGTTCATCCTCGGAAAGTGCCTGCAAAACGAACACCTTGCAACGCGACAAAAGTGCGGCGTTCACCTCAAACGAGGGGTTCTCTGTCGTCGCACCGATGAGCACGATGCTGCCCTTTTCCACAAACGGCAAAAACGCGTCCTGCTGCGCCTTATTAAAGCGGTGGATTTCGTCGATAAACAGCAGTGTGCGCTCACCCATGCGGTGGTTCTGCTCCGCCTCGCTCATCACGCCGCGAATTTCCTTGATGCCGCTCGTCACGGCGCTGAAATTGATGAAATTCGCCTTCGTCCGCGCCGCAATGATCTGCGCCAGCGTCGTTTTACCCACGCCCGGCGGCCCCCAGAAAATCATAGAAGACACGCGGTCTTCTTCAATCAGCTGCCGCAGCACCTTGCCCTTGCCGAGCAAATGGCGCTGCCCCGCAAATTCCTCCAGCGTCCGCGGCCGCATCCGCGTCGCAAGCGGCATGTCCTGCCCCGCCCGGTTTCCAAATAAGCTCTGCTGTTCCATTTCGCGTCTCCTTCCGTCTGCAAAACCTGCATAAGCCCTGACTTTTTATCACGCAAACCTGCGTAAATTACATTCAATCCGCCTTCCGCAAAAACAGCCTCTCCGAAAGCGCCCCGCTTTCACGCACAGTTCACGGTTTTTATCGCGTCAACGTCCCGTCCGGCCGTATATTCACCATGCTTTTTAAGTAATCGATCCATGCAGATAAGCTTTCCCTGTCAAATTCCCGCAGGGCTTTTGCATATAACCCGAACGCCTCTGCATCGCTTTTTTCCATAAGCCGCAGCGTCTTTTTGGGCCATTCCACTTCCTGCGCGACCTCCGTCACCGTTTTCTTCGGAAGATGCTCGATGTAGTCAAGGACTTTCGCTTTTAACTGCCCGGCACTGCCGTGCTCATCCAGTACGATTTTCCCGTCCCAAACCTGCACAAACTCCTCCGGGTCATAGTCCGCTGAAAACGTTTCCGCCGGATATACGAACACGTCCAGCACCACGCCGTCCACAATGGACGAATCGTGTGCTTTTTCTTTCCCCGCGATGATAAGCGCGTCAAAATCGCTATTCAAATTCGCACTTCCGTCTGCAAACGAGCCGTAAACAATAACCGCATCCGGCTGATACGTCTTCTTCAAATAGCCCACAATTTTCTCTGTATTTACCATTTCTTTCACCCAAAAATTCGCTCCACACGTCGTTCAAAACCGCAGAAAAACACACCGTCTTCATGTATAAAGCTCAAAACACGCGAAAACGCCCGCATTAGCCTACACCCCTCCATTTTCAGCCCGATTTCACTGCTCACGGCTGCAAAATCTCGTTCAGCCGCAATTCGACCATGGTTTTCAGGAACGGCAGACCATTTAAATCGGCGTTATCCACGCGAAACGTACACATGCACACACCGGAAATGCGTTTGCCGAACACGGTTTTCATCCGTCCGCCACCGCATGCGCCGCATTTTTCGCAGCGATTCACGTATTTCAGGCCGATCTCCGACGTTTCCGCGTCACCTAACGGCGCTTCATACGCCGCGCTGTCGTCTGACCACACTGTCCACGCATTTTCAGGCTCGTCGGGATCTTTCACTGCGATAAAACATACGCAATTTTTGTCCGATCTCGCCCAATAATAGATCTTTTCCGCCCAGTCGCCCGAGCGGTCGCGGTGAAACATCAGCCCGTGCGACTTCAAAAACGCAGTAAATTTCAGTGCCGTTTCCCGCATTTCGCCGGTCAGATTTTTCGAAATCTCCCGTTCGATCTGCTCTTGCATTACGCTTCGCCCCTCTCCGTTTTCCACCATCATTAACGATTAAAACCGCATTTCGTCTTACTTTTCCACCGTTTTTGCCATCATGGTCAAAAGTCTGCGCACGGCGCGCTGCCAGCGTTTGGTGACGCCCTTGCCGTGCCCGCCTTGATTCCACTCGAAGAATACCTTGCAGCCGTGATCGCTTAAAATCTCCTTCGCCATTTCCGTGCAGTCGCCCACCGTCCGCATGACGGGCGGGCCGCCGAGCGGTTCGCGGTCGCCGAGGGATAAGTATATTGCGGTGTCCTTTTTAGGCGGACAGTTCTCCAAATATTTCAAAAACTGCGGGTACCACAAAGAGCCGGAAAGGCTTGCACCTGCATCGAATTTTTCCGTTTTCGTCAGTGCCCAAAGTGCAAATAATCCGCCGAGCGAGTACCCCAGCAGCGCACAGTTTTCGGGTTCCGTCGGCGCGCCGAAACGCTCCTCTAAATACGGCAGCGCCGTGTCTGTCAGGAATTTTAAGTAGTCTTCCCCGCCGCCCGAAAACGGCTCACCAGGCCAAATGGGCTCCGCTTCCCATGGGGTGAAATCCCGGCCGCCGTCGATTTCCGTAGAAAAAAATAATACCTCCGGCGCATCTTCGGCGAGTAGCATCATCAGCTTTTCCATCTCCCACCCGCACAGCACATAGAGCCGCTTGGGCTTTCCCTCCGGCAAAAGGCAGGTGCAGCGACGACCATCGAGCGTGAATACAATCGGATTTTTGGGCATAGTATCCCCCTTAAAAAACGGAGGCCTGTTCGTTCACTGCACGCAAAACGCGGTTTTGTGCACGCTCACGCACTCCGTTTTAATCGAACTATTGTTTCTTTTAGCCAGTATAACACATTTTTTCGCAAAAAGCAAGGACGTGAGAGGACATCACAGGACATCTTTTTGCACAAAAATCCCGGCCGAAATTTTACGACCGGGATGTTGCTTAAAGCTTCAATTTCAGTTTACTTGCACAACTCATCTGCGAGGGCGTCAATCTGGGCGCGGGAGGCATCGTTCAGGGCGCACTTTACGGTGACGGTGGTATCCGTGTAGGTGAGGTTCTTGCTCGTTTCCAGCATCTTTTTCATGACCTTTGCCGCCATAGGCGCCCACGCGCCGTTTTCAATCATGCCGACGGTGCGGCCCTGATAATTGCGAGCGGTGAGATGGTCGATAAAGCTCTGCATATGCGGGAAAATCGTCGCATTATAGGTCGTTGTGGCGAGCACGAGCTTGCTGTAACGGAACGCATCGGCAACGGCCTCCGCCATATCGCAGCGGGCGAGATCTGCGACAACGACGTTCGGGCAGCCGCGCTGATTCAGCTTTTCGGCAAGCTCCTCCACAGCTTCTTTCGTATGGCCGTAGACGGAGGTGTAGGCGATGACAACGCCCTCGTCCTCGACCGCGTAGGACGACCATGTGTTGTATTTATCAAGATAATAGCCGAGGTTTTCGTTTAAAACCGGGCCGTGCAGCGGGCAAATGATGGCGATGTCGAGCGCGGCGGCTTTTTTAAGGAGCGCCTGCACCTGTGCGCCGTACTTGCCGACGATGCCGATGTAGTAACGGCGGGCTTCATCTGCCCAATCTTCCTCCACGTCAAGCGCACCGAACTTGCCGAAGCCGTCTGCGGAAAAGAGAACTTTATCTGTACTGTCGTATGTGACGATAACCTCCGGCCAGTGCACCATGGGCGCGGTGACAAACGTCAAAGTATGACGACCGAGCTTGAGCGTACTGCCCTCGCCGACGACAACCTTGCGCTCCGGGAAATCCGTGCCGAAGAACTGCTGCATCATGATGAACGCCTTGGCAGAGGAGACGATCTGCGCCTCCGGGTATGTCTCCATAAAGACGGCGATATTGGCGGAATGGTCCGGCTCCATGTGCTGCACAACGAGGTAATCCGGGCGACGGCCGTTAAGCTCCGTTTCGAGGTTTTGCAGCCATTCCACGCCGAAGTGGGCGTCTACCGTATCCATGACGGCAACTTTTTCATCGAGGATGACATAGGAATTATAGGACATGCCGTTTTCTACGGTGTACTGTCCCTCAAAAAGGTCTACGTCATGGTCGTTTACGCCGATATAGCGAATATCTTCTGTTACAAACATGTAAAAGCACTCCCTTATGTTTTGAATGTTCTGATTTCAGTATACCACAGTTTTCGCACGATGCAAATGCTTTTTAAAGATAGTGAAATGCCAGGCGCAGCGCAGACAGATTCGGTGTGAAGCTGCGCGACCTGTGCCGAAAGCTTGTGAGGAAGAATACCGGCACGTGTGATACGCAAAAACGGCGCTCCCGATTGGGAACGCCGTCTGTATGCTGTTTATAAAACCGATTAGTTGAGGATGGTCTTCTCGGTTTCTTTGTCGAAGAGGTGCATCTTGTTCATGTCGAGAGCGATCGTGATCTTGTCACCGGTCTTAGCGGTGGAAGTCGGCTCAACACGAGCGGTAAGAGCATTGCCTTCGCAGTTGAGGTACAGATAGGTCTCTGCGCCCATCAGCTCGGTAACTTCAACGTCAGCCGTAGCTCTGGCCTCCGGGTGCTTCTCGATGAACTCCGGCTCATCGTGTACGTCTTCCGGACGGATGCCGAAGACGATCTCTTTGCCAACATAGTTAGCGATTTCAGCGTTAGCCTTGTTTGCCGGAACCTTAATCTTAGCTGCGCCGAAGGTGACGTAGTAATCTGCGCCTTCCTTAACGAGGGTAGCATCGATAAAGTTCATCTGCGGGGAGCCCATGAAGCCTGCAACGAATTCGTTGACCGGCAGATCATACAGGTTCTGCGGGGTATCGACCTGCTGGATGAAGCCGTCCTTCATAACAACGATTCTATCACCCATGGTCATAGCCTCGGTCTGGTCATGTGTAACGTAAATAAAGGTGGTGCCGAGTCTCTTATGAAGCTTAGCGATTTCGGTTCTCATCTGTGCACGGAGCTTAGCGTCCAAGTTGGAAAGCGGCTCGTCGAGCAGGAAGACCTTCGGGTCACGGACAATAGCACGGCCGAGAGCAACACGCTGTCTCTGACCACCGGAAAGAGCCTTCGGCTTTCTGTCGAGCAGGTGGGAGATGTCGAGGATACGAGCAGCCTCTTCAACGCGGCGCTTAATCTCATCCTTCGGGGTCTTTCTGAGCTTCAGGCCGAATGCCATGTTGTCATAAACGGTCATGTGCGGGTACAGAGCGTAGTTCTGGAACACCATTGCGATATCTCTGTCCTTAGGAGCAACATCGTTTGCGAGCTGGTCGCCGATGTAAAGCTCACCCTTGCTGATCTCTTCGAGACCTGCGATCATTCTAAGCGTGGTGGACTTACCGCAGCCGGAAGGACCAACGAGAATGATGAACTCCTTGTCTTCGATGTCCAAGCAGAAATCTGTAACAGCGGTAACGCCGCCGGAATAGATTTTATAGACATTTTTAAGTGTTACACTTGCCATAAGATTTTTCCTCCTGATGATAGGTTGTTATGCGTCAGAGCCTGGCAGCCATATGTGACGAACAACGTCTCTTTTCAATGCACTAAGTATAGCAGAAAATCGGGTCCCTGAACAGTCCTTATTTGCCCAAACTTTTTCCTTTGAGTTTAGTTAAAATAAATAAACGGCAAAAATTCTTGATGCTTTTTGTTCAGATTATTTGTGCAGGTTTTTCAAAAACCAACGCAGCGGCGCTCGGATCGAGAATTTTCGCTTCGCCGGGCGAAAGTGTGGGATCGAGCGTTAAAGCGCCGATGGATTCGCGGTGAAGGGCCGTGACGGTCTTGCCGCACGCTGAAAACATACGCTTGACCTGATGGAACTTCCCCTCCCGAATTTCCGTCCACGCGATGTGAGGATCGTCCTTACTGATTTCGAGCACGGCAGGGGCGAACTCATTTTCGCCGCTTTTGATGCCGACGGCAAAGCGCGCGATATCGCTTTCTTCGGCGGGCAGGTCGAGCGTTGCGCGGTAACGCTTCCAGACGTGGCTTTTCGGCGCCAACATGCGGTGGGCGTACTCGCCGTCGTTCGTTAAAACGAGAAGGCCGGTGGTGTCCTTATCGAGACGGCCTGCAGGGAACAGATCACGGCGCTTAAGCTCCGGCGGCAGGAGGTCTAAGACGGTCTCTGCGCGGCTGTCACGTGTGGCGGTGAGCACGCCCGAGGGCTTATAGAGCATGATGTACACAAACGCGCTGTACCGCACGGGCTTCCCGTTGACGGTGATCTCGTCCTTTTCGGGGTTGATCTGGATATCGCTTTTGCGCACGGCTTGTCCGTTGACGGCGACGGCACCGCTGCGCACCAGCGTGCCGACCGCCTTGCGGCTGCCGATATTTTCGTTTGAAAGGAATTTATCAAGTCTCATGTTGTTTCACTTTCCGTTGGATTTTGTGTGGATTCGCCGGTGTTCGGCGCGGGCGACGCGCTCTCTTTGATGACCGACTTCGGCATTTCATAGCGGGCGCTGTCTGCCGCAAAGCCGTGCATGAAGCCATCCTCTGCGCCGGACGCGACATCGCCGCCGATGATATTGCCCTCAAAGACGAGGAGCGTTGCGAAGACGCCATCGGGCGTATTCGGGTAGTTTGTGATGCGGTAGCGGTACTGCGTGCACTTTTCGCCGGCATAGGGCAAAAGGTCGAAACCCTGCGCCTGCTGCATCGTATTATACGCCGCATAGACATCGTTAAATTTTGCGGGAATGACAACCTCGCGCACATCCTGCGGCTCCGCTTCTGCCTCCCAGCCGAATGACGTTAAAAACGCGAGGCGCTCCTCCCCCGTCATACCGGGGAATGTCTGCCGCTTTTCGCCGCGCGGGATGAGGAAAAACGCGCTGACGGCTATGGCGATGAGCACAAGCACCGCCAAAATTCGTTTTTTGTTCGCGCCGAGCGATACAATCATATTGCTGCCACCTTTCACCGCAGAAAACCGGGTAAGACTTTCTTTTCGGTCATAGGTATGCGGGGCGGCTATGCTTTATGCTTCCTCGGCGGCGGCGAGAAAATGCACGCCGTACTGCTCGAAAAAGAGCGTGTAGCCGTTAAGATGCGGCATGCCGTTTTGAAAGGTGATCTCGTAGTTTTGGAACGATTCCGAAAGGCCGGTGCCGCGGCACTTGGAGATACTCTCTTTGAGCGTCCAGTACGCCAGAAAGCGCGCGGCGGGATTGGAGCTGCTTTGTATGTCCCGAAGCTCTGCGGGCGTACAGACGCGCTCTGCGGCACTCCCCCGCACGCGGCGGGGATATTCGGCATCGATGCCGACATTTTTCCGCGACACGGCGCAGCAGACGATGCCCTTAGTGTGGCTCAGGCTGATATGGGGCATGTTCTCCCCTTTTAAATACGGCTTTCCGAGCGGAGTTTTTTCCACAATAGGCGATGCGATGCCCCACTCGTCCTTTAAGACGCGATACAAAAGTGCGTAGGCACGGTCATGCAGCTCCTTTTGCGTGAGCGAGGGCGGAACGTTTTCCACATAGCGACGCATCAGTTTTCCTTCTTTTCATCCATCCACGCACGCAAGCGGCGAAGCGCTTCGTCTGCGCGGTCGTTTTTCATGGTCGGGAAGGCGCGCAGCAAACGGCGCTGGGTGTGACGCTGGAGCTTGGAGGTAACGCTGTTCCACTGGGCACGGAGGTCTTCGGCAGACTTCTGTGCTTTCACACGGCGGTCTTCCAGCGATGCACGGTATTCTTCGTACTTCTCCGAAAGCTGAGCGCGCTGTGCCTGAAGCTTCTCTTCGAGGACAGGGCGGGCTTTTTCGTTGAACTCCTGCTTCTGCTCGGTGATCTTCTCGTCTGCAAGGAGCGTCAGGCGACCGAGGCCGTTCGAGATGGCGTCGCTCTCTTTGCGCAGACGCGCGGACATATCGTTGATGACGGTGAGCTTTTCGTTGAGCTTGCGGATGGTAAGCACGGTGACGATGGTATCCGTGATAAACAGCGCGATGAAAATACCGACCAGAATTGCGCCGAGCGTGAAGGGAATCCAGTGCACGAGCGACGCGATAGCCGTATGAACAATGCGAATGACGACGACAACACACAGACCCCAGAGGATGCTGAATTTTAAGCAAATATAGCCGCCGAGATTGAAGGGCTGATTGGAATAGTCCCACCATGTGGTGTGGAAGAATTTTTTGAGCGCCCAACCGCCGACAAGCTCGATGGCGCTGGTGAGCAGCGCGCCGCCGATAAACAGCAAGGGGATGTTATCCGAAAACGGCAGCAAAACAAGCAACACGAGCGACATGCCAAAGCCGTAGATGGGGCACACGGGGCCGTTTAAGAAGCCGCGGTTGACGAACTTGCCGGTGGTGACGGTGGCAAAAATGACCTCCGAGCACCAGCCTAAAAACGAATAAATGGTAAAATACCAGAGCAGATCATAAAATGTCATGGGTCTCCCCCTTATTATGGATAGATTTTGAGCGAAAAGGGGCATACTGCACCGTGCCGTGCGGTATGCCCCGGTTGTTCGGTTTTACGGCGTTCTACGCAAATCAAACGCAGATGTTTTCGCCGACAAGGCCGACGTACTGACCCTCTTCTGCCGCTTCCGGGTGCATGAGCAGCCACTTGTTGCGAGCGAAAAGCATTTTGTCTTCCTCGGTCTTCGGCGCGCGCTTTTCGATGTCGGTGTTCGTGCCCTTCGGCAGCGCGACGACGCACTTGAAGCCGCCGTCGTTTGCATTGCACGGCGCATAGTGCAGCGTGGTGGCGTAAACCTCGATAACGGTACCGGCGGACACGAGGAACGCTTCGACCTTAGACGTATCGTACTTGCCGTTTTCGATGTCCTGCTCGGAGCCGATGAGCAGGATGAGGTCGGTGACGGCGATGTTTACTTCACTATCGCGGTGATATTCGAGACCGTTTAACTTATGGTTGTTGCCGTTGCAGTAGCCGATCTGCACAGGCATGCCGCCGTAGAGCGTGTAGGCGATGTCTTTGGCAGACGCGCAGCTTTCGAGAGACTCTGCACCGGGCACATAGACGACGTTTTCCGGGCAGGGCGTTTCCGCCATGGCGGCGATAATGTCGGAGCAATCGAGCCCCGTGATGACTTTGCCGTACTTTTTAAAAGCGGCATCCGAAACATTCTGAATTTTCATGGTTTTTTCATCCTTGCTTTCTGTTTTGAATCTAACCACATTATACCGAGGTGCAGAGGAAATTGCAAGACGCTAAGAACGCAAAAAGTTTTGCGCAAGCTTTTGAAAAAGCTTGCAGGTTCTTAGGGCAGCGCCCTAAGCCGTCGTCCACAGCCGACAAAACACCTTTTGCCTACACCAAAACCAGGAAACCCAGTTGCATGGGTTTCCTAAAAAAAGGCGAAGCCTTTTGATAAAACGCCCAGGCAGAGAAAAAGCTCCCCGAAAGTGATTTTCGAAGAGCTTTCAATATACTTCTATTGACGCAGTTGTTACATCATCTCGCGCTTGCGCTTTTGTTTTTTCCAGATGATGATGGCGATGTAGACTGCGAGGAAGACTAAGATGATGGCGATGAGAACCGCGGATTGGCCGGGGCCGCCCATTTTTACCTCTGCCCAGAGCGTATCGAGCAGATTGCTCGTCTCGCTCGGGAGATTAACGAAGACCTCCGTGCGGTCGAGCACATCCTGATCCGGGTAGTAGATGGGATTTGCGACGGCGTCGGGATCAAGATAGTCTTTCGCGGCGGTCTCCGGGGTGGCGTAGCCGACGAAATCCATGTTCGCACCAGCAATTTCGGGGTCACACATGAAATTGATGTACAGTTCGGCTTCTTTTTTGTGCTCGGCCGTTGCCGGGATGCACATGGCATCGACAAAGTAGTTCGTGCCCTCTTCCGGGACGATGAACTTGATGTTTTCGTTGTTTTCAACAAGCGTGCCGGCATCGCCGGAATAGTACGGTGCAAGCCACGCTTCTCCGCTTTCCATTTTGTCGAAGATCTGGTCCATGACGTACGCCTGTACGAGGGGCTTCTGCTCCTTTAAAAGCATAGCCGCCTGCTCCCACTCGCTTTCGTCGGTGGAATTGAGGGAGAAGCCGAGGCGCTCCTGTGCGATGGCGAACGCGTCGCGCGGGTTATCGAACATCAAAATCTTGCCGCTGTACTGCTCGTCCCACAAAATAGACCAGCTGGTGACGGGCTCGGTGACATAATCGGTATTATAGAACAGACCGACGGTGCCCCATGTGTACGGCACGGAGAATTTGTTTTCGGGGTCGTAATCGGGGTTTCGGAACTGCTCGTCGATGTACTCGAAATTCGGGATATTGCTGAAATCCAGCTCCGCGAGCATGTTCTCGTTCATGAGTTTTGAGATCATGTAATCGGACGGGACAATGACATCGTAGCTTGCGCCGCCGCCTGCGAGTTTGGAGTACAGCGACTCGTTGCTGTCGAACGTGGTGTAGTTGACCTCGATGCCGGTGCGACGGGTGAACTCGGCATTGACATCCAGCGAGCCCTCAGTGCCGTTTGAAATATACTCGCCCCAGTTGTAGACATTGATGATCACACCGGTGGGCTCTGCGGTGGGGTATTCTTCGGAAAAATCCCAGTCGTCGGCTTCATCGGCAAAGACGGGCACGACTGCGGTGCAGAGCACCAGAAGCGCAAAAAAGACGGTAAAAAATTTCTTTTTCATCAGGCACGCTCCCTTCCTGCCTTTTTGGCACGGCGCTCTTCACGTCCCTGGCGGACATTGATGATGATGAGCAAGAGCATGATGCACACAAAGAGCACGGTGGAAAGCGCGTTGATCTCCGGGGAGATGCGCTTTCTCGTCATGGAATAAATGTAGATGGGCAGCGTCTGCGTGGTGCCGCTTGTGAAGTAGCTGATGACGAAATCATCGATGGAGAGCGTGAACGCCATGATCATGCCGGTGACGATGCCGGGCATGATCTCCGGCAGCACGACTTTAAAGAACGCGCGTACCGGCGGGCAGCCGAGATCCTGCGCGGCCTCGAAGAGGTTCGGGTTCATCTGGCGCAGCTTCGGCAGAACAGACAGGATGACATACGGCAGGCAGAACGTGATGTGCGCGATGATGAGCGACGCCATGCCGAGGCTTTTGCCGCCGAACAGGCTGACTGCCGCGACGAACAGAAGCATCATGGAAACACCGGTGACGATTTCCGGGTTGACCATGGGAAAATTGGTGATGTTCATCATGACCTTTTTCGGCATACGCTTCATGCGGTTGATGCCGACCGCCGCCATGGTGCCGAGTACAGTGGAAGCGAACGCGGAAACGACGGCGATGACCAATGTATTGAGCAGCGCCTCCAGAATATAGCGATCCTCAAACAGGCGCTGATACCAGCGCAGTGTAAAGCCGGAAAACTGGGTGCGGCTTGCGGTATCCGTATCGTTGAACGAGAAGATGATGAGCACGATGATGGGCGCGTAAAGAAAGATGAAGATGAGCGCCGTGTAGACTTTGGAAGCCGTTTTCACAGAATCATACCTCCTCCCACATTTTCACCGTCGTCGAACTGATTCATGATGCCCATGCAGATGAGGATGATGACCATGAGGACAAGTGAAATGGCAGAGCCGAGGTTCGGGTTATACGCCGAGCCGAGGAACTGCATATCGATGAGGTCGCCGATGAGCAGGTTTCCGCCGCCGCCGAGCATTTTAGAGATAATAAATGTGGAAACAGCGGGCACGAACACCATGGTAACGCCGGAAATGACACCGGGCATGCTCATGGGCAGGACAACTTTAAGGAAGACATTGCGGTTGTTTGCACCGAGATCCTGCGCAGCTTCGATGACACTGTTGTCGATTTTGGTGAGCACAGAGTAAATGGGCAGGATCATGTACGGGATGTAGTTATACACCATGCCGAGGACGACTGCGCCCGCGGTGTTGATCATGTGGATGCGCGGCAGACCGACGGCGGCGAGCATATTGTTGATGAGGCCGTTATCCTCAAGGAGGGACATCCATGCGTAGGTGCGCAGCAGGAAGTTCATCCACATGGGCAGCATGATGAGCAAAATGAGGAAGCTCTGGCGGTTCGGCGCCGCTTTGGCGATGATATACGCGAGCGGGTAGCCGAGCAGAAGCGAAATAAACGTTGCGAGTGCGCCGAGCCAGATGGAACGCAGGAAGACGTTGGAATACTGGCCGACGCGCGCGATGTTATCTAACGTAAAAGCGCCGCTTTTATCGGTAAAGGCAAAGAATGCCACAAGACCCATGGGCACGATGATGAACAGCGTCATCCAGATCGTGTATGGGGCAGAGATGAGTTTAGTCCTCATGTTCGCTGCCCTCCTCCTGGAGCGCTTCCTCCATTTCGTCACTGAACGTGCTGTAATCGCCCATAGTGCCGGAGTAAACGGACTTCGCCATGACGTGAATGTCGTCCGGGGTGAGCGCAAGGCCGATCTTATCGCCGACGTTGGCGCTGTCGGTCGTCTGGATCATCCACTTGAAGCCGTCAACATCGACGATAATCTCATAGTGTACGCCCTTAAACGTGACGCTGGTGACGACGCCGTTGATGTGTGCGGCGGCGGAGCCGGTGGGCACGATGTCGATATCCTCCGGGCGGATGACGACGTCGACCGGGGCCATTTTGCCGAAGCCGCTGTCGAGCGACTTGAAGCGCTGACCGGCGACCTCGACGAGGTAGTCTTCGATCATGGTGCCGTCGAGGATATTGCTTTCGCCGATGAAGTCCGCAACGAAGGCGTTTTTCGGTTCGTTGTAGATGTCAATCGGCGAGCCGATCTGCTGAATTTCGCCCTTATCCATGACGACGACCGTGTCACTCATGGAGAGCGCTTCCTCCTGGTCGTGCGTGACGAAAATGAACGTGATGCCGATGGCCTGCTGGATTTTTTTGAGTTCGTTCTGCATATCCTTGCGCAGCTTTAAATCGAGCGCGGAAAGCGGCTCATCGAGGAGGAGCACCTTCGGCTCGTTTGCGAGGGCGCGCGCAATGGCGACACGCTGCTGCTGACCGCCGGAAAGCTGGCCGACACCGCGGTGCGCCATGCCGTTTAAGTTGACCATATGCAGCATTTCGGTGACGGTCTTTTGAATTTCGTCTTCTTTCTTACCTTTGAGACGCATGCCGAACGCGATGTTTTCATAGACGTTCAGGTGCGGGAAAAGCGCGTATTTTTGGAAAATCGTATTGACGGCGCGCTTATGCGGCGGCACGTTATTGATCTTCTCGTCACCAAAAAAGACATCGCCGCTATCCGGTGTGACGAAGCCGCCGATGGTGCGCAAAACCGTGGTTTTGCCGCAGCCGGAGGGTCCGAGCAGTGTTACGAACTCGCCGTCACCGATGGTGAGGTTGAAGTTCTTTAAGACCTGCTCGCCGTCAAACGATACTGCAATGTCTTTGAGCGTGATGATTGGTTTTAACATGGAAAGCATCCCCTTTGCGGTTTGGTGGGACCCTTGTCCCCCGAAAGTTGCGCGGTCTTAGTGAATCACACACCCCGGCTGCATGATGCGTACTGCTTCCGCAAAGGATTTTTCACGGCCGCAGGCTTTCGCCCGCGATCCGGCCGCGGCAGGAACACTTTTCCGAACAGGATAAAAGCAACACAACGCTTTGTGTGTTGCCCGTTTTAGCGACCTTTCCGGAACAGCCGATTTTATTTGGTTTTAGATGCAAACGCAATAAGTTCAGTTTACGGAAAAAGTCAGGATTTGTCAACCGCTTTTGCGTAAAATATGAATAAAGTTTGACGATGGATTTGTGTGCATTTTTAAAAATGGGATTTTCAGGAATGTCAAAACGGGATTTATGCGGGTTTGCGAAAAAAAGAGCGCCGCCCGAGAACCGAGCGGCGCCGAAAAGAGAGGAAAAGTATGTTTTTCCTTATGATCGGATTTATAAAGTGGAATGTGCGCGGCTTTGAAACGCAGTGTCATTCAGAGTGCGGTCACGCATGGGGCAATAAGCACGGGCCGAATGCACACGACGGCGGCGCATGGGGCGCACGGCAAGAAAAAGACCTAAAAGCGCCAGCAGCACAACGGCCAAAAACGGCAGAATGCCCTTTGCAGACCACTTTGCGCCCGCCTGCACGGAGGCGTTGACGACGACAGCCTTCGGCTCTGCGGCCTCGGGCGCAGCCGCGGCGGAAACGGCGCTTTCGGCGTCATCGGTATCGACCGAAGTCCCCGTGAGGCTGTGCAAGGCAGTGCTGAGTATTTTATCTGCCATATCTCTGCCCTCTGCGCGCGCGACGGCTTCCAGCTGCGCGGCGACGGCGGTATAATCGTCCCGGAGGTCTTCCGTCGGTTCGGCGGAAACGGTTTCAGTATCCGTTATCGCTTCATCGGTCTCATCCGCCAAAACGGGTGCGGCGGCGAGCAAAGCGATAAGCAAGGCCAAGAGCACCGGCACGGCATGACGCAGTGTGCGAAGAATGGCGCTTGCTGCCTCAACACTGTTTTCGGTTTTTATCTGCATTTCTGCCGCCTGCATGCGCTTCTCACCTGACATTCAAAAATTACAAAGCAATAACATTTGTTACACTTCTGTTACATTTTAGCATACAGAGCGCTGAAAAGTCAAGAGGAAATGATTTGAAAAGTGCATAAAAAAGCCCCGTTTTTCTTGAAAACGGAGCTTTCGTTACAAAAGTTACAAGTTATGCCATAACAATGACGCTGAGCACGATATAGACGGCGTAGGCGGCGAGCATTAAAACGCCCTGCCAGCGCGAGAATTTCTTCGTGATGAGCGTGGGCACGACAGACAGAATGCCGATGATGAGACATGCCGGGATATCGACCATGGCGACGGTGGGCGACGCGGGGAGCTTGCTGCCGTAGATGAGCGCACATACGGGCAGAATCAAGGTCAGATCGATGATATTTGCGCCGATGATGTTGCCTGCGGAGAGCGAGCCCTGCTTTTTCGCGATGGCGGTAAGCGTGGTGACAAGCTCCGGCAGAGACGTGCCGATGGCGATGATGGTGACGGAGATGACGCGATCCGAAACGCCGCACATGGAAGCGAGCGCGGAGCCGTTATCGACAAGGAGCTGTGCACCGGCGACCGTGCCGACCGCGCCGATGAGGAACTTGACAACATTGGTGATGACGGCTTTTTTCGTGACGGGCTCATCGAGCTGCTGCCCCTTTGCCCCGCCCTTGACGGCGACGACGGCCTCGTGGATGTTGTCGTACATGGCAATGACGAAAATAATGATGAGCAAAATGCTGGCAACCATGCCGACGCCGTTATCAAACAGTGAGAAACATACGGTGACAGCGGCAGCCACGAGCATGAGGATCATTTTGAGCATGTAATCTTTGCGGCGGATCGCCATAGGAATGGCGACAAGCGCGATGCCCATGATGAGACCGAGGTTCGCCGTGACGCTGCCGATGGCGTTGCCGATAGACATATCCACCATGCCGATGCCGCTGCCGGGCGAAAGTGCCTCTGCGGCACGTGCGTCGAGCGCCGCGAAGATGGAGACGAGCAGCTCCGGCAAAGTGGTCGCGAAGCTGACGACCGTTGCGCCGACAATAAGCTTCGGAATGCCGGAAGCTTCCGCCATCCACGATGCGGCATCCACAAAGAAATCGCCGCCCTTGATGATGAGCACGAGACCCACGATGAGCAGCAAGACTGTAATTGCAATTTCCATTTGCAAATTCCCCTTTTTTACGCTTTCAGAGCGTTTTCGTTTTCTTCTTCCGCAAGATTATGCGGAGAAAGACATTATTTCTATTATAGCGGGGAACCGTGGGAAAATCCAGTCTTATTTGCCTTTTTTGTCAAATTTTACGGTTTTATTCGTCGGACCCAAGGCTGCGGACGAGTTCTTCGAGCTTTTCGGGGCGTTCTTTAGGAGAAGTAGCCGCAACTTTTGCGGGTTAGCCGTATTCAATACGGGTTTAGCCGCGCATTTCGAGGTACTCGTCGTAGGTGGTAACGCGGTCGAACGTGCCGCCCTCGGGCAGAATTTCGATGATGCGGTTCGCGACGGTCTGGGTGAACTCGTGGTCGTGCGATGCGAACAGCACGACACCCTTGAAATCGATGAGACCGTTGTTGACGGCAGTGATGGACTCGAGGTCGAGGTGGTTCGTGGGCTGGTCGAGCAGGAGTACATTGCTGCCGAACATCATCATGCGCGAGAGCATGCAGCGCACCTTTTCGCCGCCGGAAAGCACCTGCACGGGCTTATAGACGTCTTCGCCGGAGAACAGCATTTTGCCGAGGAAACCGCGCAGATACGTTTCGGTGGTGTCTTTGGAATATTGCTCGAGCCAGCGGATGATGGAATCTTCCGTATCGGTGAAATAGGCGGAATTATCCTGCGGGAAATAGGACTGACTCGTCGAAACGCCCCACTTGAATGTGCCGGCATCCGGCTCCAGCTCGCCCATTAAGATTTTGAAAAGCGTCGGCACGGCGAACTCGTTTGATGCGGTGAACGCGATTTTATCCGTGCGGCCGACGGTGAACGTGACATTATCAAGCACCTTTACGCCGTCTACGGTCTTTGTAAGACCCGAGACGGTGAGGACGTCTTTGCCGAGCTCTCTGTCCATCGTAAAGCCGACATACGGGTAGCGGCGGGAGGACGCGGGCATTTCTTCGACGGTGATCTTATCGAGCAGCTTCTTTCTGGACGTCGCCTGACGGGACTTCGATTTATTTGCGGAGAAGCGCTGGATGAAGCTCTGGAGCTCCTTGATTTTTTCCTCCGCCTTGCGGTTCTGGTCGCGCATCATGCGCTGCATGAGCTGGCTCGACTCATACCAGAAGTCGTAGTTGCCGACGTACATTTTGATCTTGCCGTAATCGACATCGACAATATGGGTGCAGACGTTATTTAAAAAGTGGCGGTCATGGGAGACAACGATGACGGTGCCCTCGTACTCAATGAGAAAATCCTCTAACCATGTGATGGCTTTGGCGTCGAGGCCGTTCGTCGGTTCGTCAAGGAGAATCATATCCGGCTGGCCGAACAGCGCGCGGGCCAAGAGCACTTTAACCTTTTCGGTCTGGTTCAGAGTGCTCATGGTGTTATACATATCGTTGCTGTCGAGACCGAGACCCTGCATAAGCTTTGCGGCTTCGGTCTCGGCGTCCCAACCGTTGAGCTCGGAGAACTCGGCTTCAAGCTCGGCGGCGCGGTTGCCGTCTTCTTCATCAAAATCGGGCTTTGCGTACAGCGCGTCTTTTTCCTGTGCGATCTCATACAGCCTTGCATTGCCCTGCATGATGGTATCAAAAATGGTTTGGTCTTCGTAAGCAAAGTGGTCCTGTTTCAGAACGGACATTCTGTATTTGGGGTCAAACGTGACCTCGCCCTTACTGGGCTCTAAATCGCCGGACAAAATACGCAGGAAGGTGGATTTACCCGCGCCGTTTGCGCCGATGATGCCATAGCAGTTGCCCGGCAAAAACTGGAGATTGACGTTTGAAAAGAGGTTCTGACCATCAAAATTGATGGCGACCCCGTTGACATTCAGCATAGTTTGGTTCCTTTCAAATGGTGCTTTTATATTTTTCTTTATTATCTCAGTGCAAACCGCTCCACGGCTTCCGCGAAGCCGTCTTCGATACACGGTGCGACGACGGCGTCGGCAATCGCTTTCGCTTCCTCTATGCCGTTGCCGACGACGGCGGCGAAGCCTGCGGCTTTCAGCATGCCGAGGTCGTTGCCGTTATCGCCCGCCGCCATGGTGTTTTTGGGATCGATGCCGAGGACCTTGCAGAGCGAATACAGTGCGGTGCCCTTATCGCAGCCCTTTTTATTGATCTCGATGTTATCGACGTTCGAGAATGTAAGCTCGATGCCGCCTAACTTTTGCAGGCGGGCCAAAATTTCCGGGCGGACGCTTTCCGGAATGAACATCATATTGATCTTTTCCGGCTCGGCGTGCGTTTCTTTTAAATACGCGGAGAGGTTGTCCGTGAACGTATAATCTTTTGTGAGGAAGTAATATTTTTCTTCCGGGAAGCCGAAAATGGTGCGGGCTTTATCCGGGTTGCCGCGCTTTGTAACGCCGCGCCCGTGCACGTAGTATTCCACATAAAGCTCGTAATCGTCAAAAATTTTCTGCACTTCGAGCGCGGTCTCGGTGGGAATGAGATCGGTGCAGAGCACTTTGTTTTCCAGAATATCCCACACGGCGCCGCCGTTTGAGGTGATGGCGTAGCGGATAAACGGCAGCTCGGTGAGGCACGGCGGAATAAAATTGCGCACGCGTCCTGTGGCCGGGACGACCAGAATGTCTGCGTCGTTCGCCTTTTCCATGGCGCGGCGGTTGCGCTCTGAAAGCTCCGCGAAGCCGTGCAGCGTGGTGCCGTCCAGATCGAACGCGATGAGCTTGATGTTTCTTTTTGCTTCTGTGTTTTCCATATATACAGATATGGACTGCCGTGCAGTCCATTGCGCTCCTTTCCGAAATTCATACCAATTAAATATACTGTAAAACCCGGAATAAAACAAGGGCTTATGCGAAATTCGGCAATTTCACAGCGAAATTTTGCAATTTCTCGTCGAAAATTCGCGTGTTTTTTGAAAACGGTTGTTTTCGACACTATGCAATGCTATACTAAAGCCAACAAAGGACAAGGAGTTGTTTATTTATTATGGATATGTCCCAAAAATCAGACATGACCAAAATGCGCCGCGCCGACCGCGCGATTTCCCGCGAGGATGCGCTTGCGGTCATTGACCGCTGCGCTTACGGCATACTTTCTCTTATTGCGACGGACGGCACGCCGTATGCGGTGGCACTGAACGTGGTGCGTGACGGCGAGAAGCTGTTCTTCCACAGCGCGATGGCGGGGCTGAAGGTCAACTCTCTGCGCGAAAATCCGCAGGTTTGCCTGCTGTTTGTGGAAAACCCGACGATCTACGAAAAGGGGCTGACGACGCTCTATACCTCCACTGTGGTGCGCGGCAAAGTGACAGAAGTAACCGATTTCGATGAAAAACGCCGTGCACTGCGTCTGCTTTGCGACCGTTTTGTGCCGAGTTTGACGAAAGAGGAAACCGGCTGCGTGGAAACGGGGCCGAAATCGACGGGTGTGTGGTGCATTGAGATTGAGTCTGTCACCGGCAAGCAGAACCGCCGCATGTGCTGATTTTTAAGAGATATAGAATTGTATACTGCACAAATGTGTTCCGTAGTGTCGAAAAATTCGTGCTGCGGAACATTTCTTTGTGGAATTTGTTGAAAGAAGCGACCAAATATGGTATACTGAAAAAAATTGTGTGCGATTCAGGGGTTCGTGCACACAAACTTGGAAAAGTGAGGCGTTTTAAAATGCTTTTACCGGTCGTTTTTCTGTGCAATGCACTTTTATTATTGACGGTTTTAACCAGCCGCTTTCGGCTGCTGGCGGAGGCCATTGTTTCGGGCGGCGTGTTTGTGCTTTCTATTTTGCTGAATCTGCTGCTCTCCCCTGCCTTTAACGACGCGACGGGGCAATTCGGCAACGGCATGAATGTGCTCTTATTGCTGGTTGCAGCGGTATTCCTCTACACGAACAATTTAGCGCAGAAGCTGAGCCTTTCTCTTTTGATGATCTGCAACTACGCGTTTTTGCTGCCCGTGACGACCACGCTTTTGAAAGCACTGCCGTTTGCGGGCGACGGCATATGGTCGGCGGTCATCGGCAGCTTACTGTACCTTGTGCTGACATTCCTCTCTTTTATGACGCTGGCACACCCGTTTCGCTATTTTGCACAGCGCGGCGTTTCGGTGCTGTCTGTGGGGCTTTGTGCGGCGCTTGTTGTCTGTTTATTCTGCGCAAACGGAATTTTGCCGACTTTTTTCGGCCTGAACAGCGTAACGCAGCGCCTTATTCTGACAGCGGCGCTGTACCTTGTTTTGGCGTTTACGGTGCGTGCGGCGTTTAACGCGGCAAAGTACCAGGAGAGTGCCTGCACGGCGGAGCACCGCGAGCAGCTGCTCGGCGCGGAGGCGGATTATTTCCGCGCGATGGTGGGCAACGTGACAAACGCAAAGAACGCGCAGGAGCACCATGATTTTGTTTTGCATGAGATCGCGGCTGAGGCGCAGGACGGCAGCTGCGAGGGCGTACTGAATATTATCAAAGAGGAAACAGTTCTGCACGATCCGTATTTACAGCGATACAGCGAAAACCCGTATGTGAATGCAGTGCTGGCAGGCAAGGCGGCCTACGCGGCACACTGCGGCATCGTTTTGGAAAGCAATGTTGAGCTTGGCGCGGTGCGGCTGAAAACCATTGAATTCTGCGCGATTCTGAACGACATGCTGACGCACGCCATCGACTGCGCGGAGCACTCCGGCGCAGAGGAGCCACGCGTGCGCATCACGGCGCTGCCGGTGGAAAACCGCATCACATTTGAGGCGGTGTACTCGGCGCAGAAAAAACAGAAAAAGCGCACACCGGCGACGAAGAGCTCTGTGAATGACCTTGTACATAAGCTGTTTGAGCCGAAAAAGCCGCAGGTGCTCGGCATGGAAGTGGTACGCGGCATTTTGGAGCGGTACAGCGGCGCGATGGATCTTTCCGCGGCGGGCGGTTCCGAAATCTTGCGCATCATCATCAATAATTGACGGTTTTAAATTTACTCTAAGGGGTTAAAACATGGCGGACAAAAAGGGAATTCTTTATAACGAGGCCGCAAAGGCGTATTTTTACGGCGACTGTGTAAGCTCCATTGAACCGTACGGCGGCGGGCACATCAACGACACGTTTCTGGCGCGCACGGAAAAGGGCAACTTTGTTTTGCAGCGCGTGAACGGGTATGTGTTCCCGCACCCGGATGAGATCATGGACAACATGGTGCACGTGACGAAATTTTTGGCGGAGAAGCTTGAAAAGGCCGGCAAAGACCCGAAGCGCGGCACGCTGACGGTTTTAAAGACGAACGACGGCAAGGATTATTATATCGACAGTGAGGGCAACTACTGGCGCTCGACGATCAATTTGGAGAACACAACGGCGTATGACTTTGCGGAATCTCCGGAGATGCTGAAAAAATCCGGCGCGGCGTTCGGTGCGTTTCAGAACATGCTCTCTGATTACCCGGCGGAGACGCTGCACGAGGTCATCCCGCACTTTCACGACACCCCGGCGCGCTTCCGGCAACTGATGGACGCGGTACGTGAGGATAAAGCCGGGCGCTTAAAGAATGTTGCGGCCGAGCTGGAATTTGCAAAGGCACGCGAAACGGACTGCGGGCTTTTGATGAACCTGCTTGAGGAGGGCAAGCTGCCGCTGAAGGTGACGCACAACGACACGAAAATGAGCAACGTTTTGATCGATAACGCGACGGGTGACGCGGTGTGCGTCATCGATCTTGACACGGTGATGCCGGGCCTTGCGGCGTTTGACTTCGGTGATTCCATCCGCGCGGGCGCTTCCACCGGTGCGGAGGACGAAACCGATCTGACGAAGGTACACTTCAGCGTGCCGCTCTTTAAGGCGTACACGGAAGGCTTTCTCGGCGAAGCCGGCAAGGCGCTGACCGAGACGGAAATCCGCACGCTGCCGGACGGCGCGAAGCTGATGACGTTTGAGGTGGGCATCCGCTTCCTTGCGGACTACCTGAACGGCGATGTGTACTTTAAGACGAAGTACCCGCAGCACAACTTAGACCGCGCACGCAACCAGTTCCACCTTGTGGCGGAAATGGAAGCAAAGCGTGATGAGACGCAGGCCATTGTGGACACGTATTTGTGATGAAATATTAAATTGAATATAGTAAAAAAGTCCTGCACAGCTTATAATGCGTGCAGGACTTTTTTATGTTCAGATTGTTAAATTACTTGCCGTTTTTGAACGCATCCATGTTGATGAGCTCGCCGCCGCGGAGGCGGGATTCTTCGGCTGCGAGCGCCATGAAGTGGCTTTCGAGGGAGTGCTCCAGCGTTGTGGTGCGCTCGGTGGCTTCGGTCTCGTTGATGAGCATATCGAGGAAGTCATTCACAATGCCGCTGTCGCCGCCGCCGTGACCCTTGAGGTCGTTTGCAAGGAGCTTGACATCGATGATTTCTTCCGGCTCGCCGAAGACACGGACGTGGATTTTATTCGAGAGCATATCGGCTTCGATCTCACCGTTCGTGCCCATGGCCTTGAAATAACGGTAGCACTTTTCGGTGAACGCGCACATGGTGAAGCTCATGGTTGTGCCGTCCTCGAAGAGGAGGTTCGTCTGCTGGTGGTCGACGACGTTGTTGTCGCACATATAGACGCAGCGGCCGTACTGACCGTTTTTCAGTGCTTCATAGGTGCGCTCTTCGGTGGGGTTCACGCCGCAGGCAACGCCCGCCATCCACGTATTGCCGTTGCGGATGCCCGTTGCGGGGTTCGTGATGTAGATCTTCTCGGCGTCGAACTTGCAGTTTTCCTTCGCTTTGCAGCCGCCGAGGCAGTACGGCGTTGCGCCCTCCGGCGCGCACTCCTTTTTGAAGAGGTGCGTATCGCCGACGGAGGAAATGGCCTTACATTTTTTGCCGAGCAGCCAGGTGTAGATGTCCATATCGTGGCAGCACTTCTGGAGGATCATGGGGCTTGTCTGGTCACTGTTGCGCCAGTTGCCGCGCACAAAGGAGTGCGCCTGGTGCCAGTAGCCGACGTTCTCGTTTGCACAGACGGAAACGACATCGCCGATCTTTTTGCTGTCGAGAATGGACTTTAATGTATTATAGAACGTGGTATAGCGCAGAACATGACATACGATGATCTTGCCGGGGCAGTGCTTTGCAACCTCGATGATACGCTTGCACTCCTGAAGATCCGGGGAGATCGGCTTTTCCATCAGGATATTATAGCCCTTTTCAAGCGCCGGAATGGCGTGGTTGACGTGCTGGCGGTCCATGGTGGAAACGACCATGACATCGGCAAGCTTATCCTGCGCGAGCATTTCCTCTGCGCTCGTGAAGCAAAGCTCATCCTTGATGCCGTAGAGCTCTTTCGCTTTCTGTACCTTTTCCGGGTTGATATCCGCCACGGCGACGACCTTCATGCGATCCGGGAAAAGCTTCTGCATGGAAGCGTATGTGCTGCCGCGGTCGCCGAAGCCGGCGATGGCAAATGTGATGGGTGCTTTCATGGATTTTACCCCCTCTTCCTTTCGTAGAGAAACGTGATTTAATGGAATTATACAAACGGAAAGGTGCGGGCGAAGACAGGGCCATCGCACACACCTTGCTGCTTTCTGAATTTGATTATACGGGCAATAACGGCAAAAAGCAAGCCGTTTTGGGCTTTTATGCCGTTTAATTTACAAAACGGACTTTGCATCGTAATGGCGGTCCTTGAGCGGGATGTAGGTCTGACCGGTGGGCAGCGCGCGGTACGCCGGGCGGATGATGCGGCCGCCCGTTGTGAGCTCCTCGATGCGGTGGGCGCACCAGCCGGAGATGCGCGAAACGGCGAACATGGGCGTGTAGAGATCCTCCGGAATGCCGAGCATCTCATAGACGAGCCCGGAATAAAAATCGACGTTGGCGCATACTACTTTCTCGTTCCCCGTAACTTTATGGAACGCGTCCGGCGCTAAGCGCTCGATGCGCTCATACAGCGCGAACTGGTCGGCGTAGCCGGTTTTGGCGGCGAGGGAACGCGCCTGTTTTTTGAGCTCGACGGCACGCGGATCGGACAATGTGTAAATGGCGTGACCGATGCCGTAGATGAGGCCGCTCTTGTCCCCCACCTCGCGGCGCAAAATACGCTCGAGGTAGTTTTCCACTTCGTCATCGCTGTCCCAGTGCTGCACATTCTGCATGATGTCCGTCATCATCTGGCGTACCTTGTGGTTCGCGCCGCCGTGACGGAAGCCCTTCAGGGAGCCGATAGCTGCGGCGATGGTGGAGTAGATATCCGTTTGCGCGGAGGAAAGCACACGCGTGGTAAATGTGGAGTTGTTACCGCCGCCGTGCTCTGCGTGGAGCACCATGCAAAGGTCGAGCAGCTGGGCTTCCTCGTGCGTGAATTGGCGATCCTCGCGCAGGGCATTCAAAATCGCCTCCGCCGTTTTGTGCTGCGGCTCGAACGGGTGGAAAAACATGGTCTGTTTATCGTAATGGCGGCGCTTGACCTGATAGGCATACGTCATGATGGCCGGCATACGCGCAATGAGCGAGATGCTTTGGCGCATGTTATTTTCGAGCGAGAGATCGTCCGGGTCGTCATCGTAGGAATAGAGCGTCAAAACGGCACGCGCGAGCTTATTCATCACGTCGCGCGACGGGTTTTTCATAATGACGTCCTCGGGGAAGTATTCCGGCAGCTCGCGGTTTTCGTAAAGGAGCTGACAGATGCGGTTATACTGGCGTTCATCGGGCAGCTTGCCGAAGATCAAAAGCCACACGACTTCTTCAAAGCCGAAACGGCCTTCCGCGCGGCAGCCGTTGATGATATCCACAACATTCATGCTGCGGTATGTGAGGCGGCCGCTATCCGGAATCTTCACGCCATCGCTGATGAGGTAGCCGTGCACGTTACAGACGTGCGTAAGGCCGGCCATGACGCCGGTGCCGTCGCGGTTGCGCAGGCCGCGTTTGACGTGGTAAAGCTCGTATTCATCCTTTGTAATCTGGTTATTGGCACGATACTCGGCGCAAAGCTCGCTGACCGTTGTGCTGCTTGCACTTTCGTTTATCAATCTTTCCAAAACTGCTCATCCTTTCCTGCGCGGCTCTTCGCACTGCGTTCCGCACATTTTCGCGTAGTAGATACATAATAGCGCAGAGTTGCGGTTTCGTCAAGCGTTTTTGAATTATGAAACTCAATATCTTTCATTTTTATCTTGATTTATTCTACAAAATTAAATTTAGCACAAAATATTGCATGAGTGACAATAAGTTTTTTCATATTGAGGTGTAAAATGAAGCTGAAATCAAAATGGCCGGTACGCAGGTTTTTCGCGTTTTTGGGTGCGCTGTATCTGTTTTGCGCGGTAACGCCGCTGCTGTTTGCGGAGAGCGGCACGGAAAAAAGCGAATCTATTTTTCGCATTTACGACACGGCAACAGAGACGGTCCGCACAGTGAACGATCTGGATTTTCTCTGCGGGGCGCTGCCGTGTGAGATGGCTGTTTCTGCCCCCGACGAGGCGTTAAAGGCACAAATCATCGCGATACACACGCTCTATGACCGCAAGCGGCGGGAAAACACAGGGAAAGATTTTGATTTTACCTGTGACAGCGCGGAAAAGAGCATCTACACGACCGATGCGGGGCTGACGGACGAAGAACAAAACCGCGTGCGGGCGCTGTGCTTATCGGTGCTCGACAAAGAAATTTATTTTGAAAACGAGCCGATCAACGCGTGTTATTTTGCGATTTCTGCCGGGTGCACGCAGCCGTTTGAGAACGTGTGGCCGGAAAAAAGCTACCCGTACCTCACCGCTGTGGCGTGCCCGAGCGACCTTTTGGCGCAGGGGTTTCAGAGCGCGGCAACGTTTACAGAAGACGAGATACGAGCCGATTTCTCGGAAATTTCATTTGACGATGCGCCGGGAAAGTGGTTCTCGGATATTCAATATTTTGACACGGGATATGTGGAAAAGCTTACGGTCTGCGGGGTGGAAATGACAGGCGTGCATGTGCGGGAGATGCTCGGTTTACGCAGCGCGAGTTTTACGGTGACGTATGAAAACGGCGCGTTCACATTTACGACGCTCGGCTATGGGCACGGCGTGGGCATGAGTCAAGCGGCCGCCATAACGCTTGCGGAAGGCGGCATGACGGTTGACGAAATTTTGGCACGGTTTTACCCGGGAACCGACATAAAATAGGAGACGCCCTGCCGTTTTGCGCATCGGCAGGGCAGTTTTCTTACGGCGTGATAAGATTTTACTTTTTCGGGATAACGGGGATCCAGATAGCGGACTCGTAGTCGGTGCTATCCGGGTCGCCGTCTGCGGAATACCACTCGATGTTGTACTTGCCGGCAAGGTCGTACTCCTTGTTGCCGGGCAGCCACTCGCTCCAGATCTTGGTGTTCACGCTCTGCATGGCGTTCGGCAGCGTGCCGACGCACGCGAATTTTGCCCACATGTTTGCGGGCACGGTGTAGAGCTTCATGCCCTGCGGCACCTTGCCGCCCTGATATGGGCCCGCGATCATATAGCGAAACTTACCGGGCGCAGGCGCATCCTCAATGCAGACACCGAATTCGCCGATGTAGTTTTCCATGATGGCGTGCTCAACTTCGGTTTTCGGTTCCTTGCCCGCGAAGATGTTCGGCGCGTGGATTTTGTACATTTCTGCCCAGAAATCGGGGATTTCTTTATACGATGTTTCAAACGAGAACAGGCGCTCGAAGCCGATGACGGTGAATGCTTCTGTTTTTTCTACGGTGTAATTCATTTTGCTGCCTCCCTGAATCTTGATGCTGACATGAAGCGGGAGAAAAAGCTGCATTTTGGAGCGGTCGCGGCGCACCTCGATCGGCGTCGTGCCGTGAAAGCGTGTGAATGCCTTTGTGAAGCTTTCCGGCGTTTCGTAACCGTATTCGAGCGCGATGTCTATGACCTTTTCGTCGGTCTGCGTGAGCTTTAATCCGGCCTCAAACAGACGGCGGTTGCGGATGTACTCGCCGAGCGTGTAGCCCGTTAAGACCTGAAAGCCGCGCTGCAGGTAGATTGTTGAGATGTGCACGTGCTTTGCGACCTCCTCCGGACCCGTGACGGTGAGCAGGTTTTGCTCCATGTACTCGATCGCATCCTTGATGACCGTCAGCCACTCCATTTACGCTCTCCCCTTTCCTCTGTCGCTGTATTCAGTATAGGCGATTTTGCGGTTCGTTTCCTGTCTGAAAGGAAACAAATCTGTCTTTACATTTCAGAAAAAGCGATATCGAGCAGGTGAACGGCGGTTGCACCGCCCATGCGAAGGCATTCATAACAGCGGTTGCAGTAGCACAGCACCGGGATTTGGGGGTCAAACTGCGCGGCATAATGCTGCATGAGAGAGGTTTGCAGGTCTTCGGGCAGCTTGTACAGTGGAGTGTTCGGGTAGTTTTTGAGACGCAGATCATCCGTTTCGTAATGCAGGTTGCCGCAGAATATGGATTTTTCACGGTTATGCTCGATCTCTATCACTTCCGCGTGCATTTTCTTTAAAAGGCTGCGCACGGCTTCGTGGATCTCCGGGTGATTGCGGTCGCGCCAGCAATCCTGCACATAGAATTTTTGACCGTTTAGGTTCGGAAAGTTGAAATCTTTTAAGGCATCGAGATATTCCCACATCGACTGCGTTTTCACTTTGTCTTCGAGCGTTTCGCGGCATGCCTGACAGATGTAAAGCGCGATATCCGCAGGGGGAATCTCTCTTTTATCGACGCGGCAGCAGCCGGCAACCGGCATTTGCTTTTCAAAATACGCTTTGACTTTTTTTGCCGTTGCGGGACTTGCAGCGCTAAAGTTACAGCTTGGGTAATAAATGTACATATTTTCCTCCGAATTTTAAAAATTAGCACGCTCCAAAAGCCATTTGGCTACGCCGTCTTCGTTGTTTCCGCCAATGACGGCAGTGGCGGCGGCTTTCAGTTCTTTGTCGGCGTTTTGAACGGCGTAAGCTTCGTCCGCAGCGTGGAACATATCAAGGTCGTTTTTGCCGTCGCCGAAGACAACGAGCTTTTTGCAGCCGAGCTTCTCTTTCAACTCGAGGACAGCGTTCGCTTTGGAGGCGGTTTTCGGCATGATCTCGAGCCACTGCTCGTCGGAGTAGATGTCTTTGGAGTAGACGACGTGGTAGGTTTCGCGGTATTTTTCGTAAAATGGCGCGAGTTTTTGCGGGTCGCCGATGCAGGTGATATAGAAAAGATCGCCGCGCGTGAGCTCTTCTGTCGTATACACCTCGCGGGTACGGGGGTCGTTTACGCGGGTATCGGCAAAGCCTTTCAGGCCTGGCGTGCACTTTTCATAGATAAAGGAAAAATGTTCTCTGCCGTCCACATTTGCGTACACGATGGGGTAGATATTCGCCTTGAAGAGTTCATCTAAAACCGCGTACACGGAAGCGTCAAAGTAATTTGCGAGAAGAATTTCCTCCGTGACGTTATCGCGCACAAACGCCCCGTTATAGATGATGAGCGGAAAGTGCGTGTTGAGCCCCTTAGTGACCGTTTTCGCGGTGACGAGCGAGCGCGCCGTGGCGTAGGAAAACAGCATGCCGCGCGCCGTCAGCGTGTTGATCGTTTCCGCCGTGAACGGCGATACGGTTTGGTCGCGGCGCAGCAAGGTGCCGTCTAAATCGGAGACGTAGAGCGTTTTTGGGCCTTTCATATTTTCCCTCACTTTTGAATTTCGGCGATGAGATATTTTCGAAGCTTTTCGAGGTCGTCTTCGGGGAGATCACAGGTCTCGCCCTCGAACCAGATCTTCATGGCGCGCTCGGGCAAGTATTTTAGGCTTTGTGGGACGTTTTCCGCCATCCACATCCCGGCTTCGTATTTTGATAAAATGCGGCGCTCCCGCTTAAACGACAGGATGCGGCCTAAAATGAGGACGTTGCTCGCGAGGTAGCGCGGCTTGTAGCTATGAAAATCGTAGTTTTCGACATCGGCGGAGATGCCCTGCCAGAAGTCTTCATCGGAAATCTCGGAGAAAATCTCCTTTGGCGGCGGGCCGTACAGGGTGACGCCGCACTGCAAAATAAGCTTGATGTAGCTTGTGACGTCGGCATCCGGGAACTCCCGGTCAAGCACATAACAGTCGAAATCAGGGTCATGCAATCGCTGTTCGATGCGCTCGCTCCAGAAATCGCTGTAATGGAACACGCAGTTACCAGGCGTTCGCCACGGCTGCACGTCGCAAAGCTTCACGGCGGAGAGCTCCACGGGGCACGGACTGCCGTCGATTTCGAGCAGATCTTGTGCGATTTTGAGCTTCGTTTCGATTGTGAGCGCGTCCTTTACAACGACCAGAACGTCCAAATCGCCGGACGCGGGCTGAAATGTGCCGAGGGCGACAGAGCCGTGCAGGTACACGCCAACGAGGTTCTCCCCCGCGTGCGCTTTCCAACTTTCCGTAATGCGGGTAAGCTGTGCTTTGATTTCGGGCGGCAGGGCTTCGTAGGATAATAAATAGTTCATAAAATCTCCAATTTCGCAGTACTTTTTCTTTATTATATACTGCTTTTTTTCACCGTGTCAACCTAAAACAGTTTTACAAAAATCAAATCAGTTCTGCGCTTCCTCGCGGTTTGCAGAACGGTACTGGGTGGGCGAAACGCCCACGATGGATTTGAAAATACGGTTAAAATGATTGATATTATTGAAACCACAGGCGTAGCAGATGTTCAGCACACGGTCGTTTGTCTGCGTGAGCATTTCCATGGCCTGACGGATACGCTTTTCGTGCAAATATTCGACAAAGGTTTGCCCGGTGAGCGCTTTAAAAAGATAGCTGAAATACGACTGCGAAAGCAGGGCGCGGCGTGCGGCGGACTCTACCGTGAGTGGCTCGCTTAAATTGTGATCGATATACTCGAGCGTTTCCATCATGGCGTCGCGATGATGGCTGAAAAGCTGCATTTCGGGCTTATCGAGCAGGCTTTCTCTAAAGCTTCTGCCCAAAATGACAAGCAGCTTTAAAAGATCGGCCTTGATCATCAAAAGGTAGCCGTCCTGCTTCTTTTCGAGCTCTTCAAACAGCTCGTCGAGCAAGCGTTCCACTTGTGTTTGCGCTTCGCCCGTCAGACTCAGGCGCGGGCGCACGTCGCACTCGGTGACAAGGAACGGCTCAATATAGGAAAAATCAAACAAAAAGCGACCGTTTTCAAGCTCCTGATATCGGTTCGGCTCCGGCCCGAACACAAATGCGGGGTCAAATTCGATCTCCACCACCTCAAAATCGCTGCCGGGGCTTGGGAGCAGCTGATGCGGAATATACGGCGGGATAACAAACACATTGCCGCGCACGAGGTCGAACTGATTGTTGTTGATGCGGTGGATAAGCTTGCCCTTTGATATGTAGTTAATTTGAATCACGCTGTGACGGTGCAGCGGGGAAAGCGCATTTTTATCCTTATATCGCATACAGAAAAACGGAAGATTCTCCGTTTTACCATCGCCAAGCGGATAAAGCGGAATATTTGAGTATTCGCTGCGATCCAATTCTTCAATTTTCATGCGGTATCTCCTCCCCAAAAGGACTTTGGGCTTTATATACTATCATTATAGCATGGTTTCTTGTTTTTTCCAGCTCAACTTAGCCGTGTGTATGGTTTTCCTGCCGAAACAGCAAAGCCCCGCCTACGTGCAGCGAGAAGTGCGGCTGCCGCAGGGGGGACCTGCTGTGCTTTTCTATTATTCTTCCAATCTTCGGGAACGCATAGGTAAATTTTAATCCGAATAACGCGAAAGGAAATCGCGCACAAAATCGTCGTCAGTCAGCTCCGGGTACATGGCGCACACGCGGTCAAGCTCTGCACGCTGCGCTTCGCCGAGCACCTCATCGGAATTCAGCGTCCAAGTGCCGTCCAGAAGGCCCTGACGACGTAGAATCTCATGCAGGCCGACAATGCAGCCCACAAAATTGCCCTTGACGTCAAACAGTGCACCGTTGGCGTCGGTGATCTGTGCCGCAAGCGTGAGCAATGATTTTGGGATGATGCCGCTTTCCATGGCTTTTTTTGCCTCTGCAAAATACTTTGCCGCCGTATGCACCCACACCGACCAGTGGCCGAGCAGGCCGCCTGCAAAATGCACGGTGCGCGTTTCTCCGTCTTTTTGAAATTGAAACTCCGTGAGCAGGTCAAAGAGCAGGTTATCGTCGTTGCCGGTATAGAGCGCGATTTCTTCCGAACGTGAGGAGAGCGCAGCGGCACGAACAGCATCGAGCGTCATGTAGCGGTCAAACGGCGCGGTTTTGATGGCGCACACACCGGGAATTTCGCAGAAGTGCTCCCAGTACGCATATGAAAATTCACGACCGCCGACGGCCTTCTGGAGATAGAATCCGATGACCGGCAGAATTTCTGCAACGGCGGCGGTGCGCTCTAAAAGATAATCTTCCGTGCGGTCATTTAAGCCGCCGGGACTAAGCAGAACGGCATCGTAGCCGAGCGAAGTGGCGAGCTTCGCTTCCTGCACGGCCTGCTCTGTGGGGCCGCAGACGCCGGCGATTTTCACCACGGCCTTGCCGGTATCCGCTTCGTATTGCGCCACGGCTTCCGCTACGGTACGCAGAACGGGCTGCAAAAGCGCGATTTCGGGCTTTCGAATCTCAAACTGCGTGGTATGCACTGCCGCGGCGATACCGCCCGCACCGGCTTCGAGATAATAGCGCACAAGGCGCTTTTGCTTTTTGGAATCGAACATTCTGTTTTGATCAAGCACAAGCGGCATGGCCGGAATGAGCACGCCGTTCTTTAAGTTTTTTGCAGCTTCCGGGCGCATCAGAAATTCCCCTTTCTCTCTTCAAAGTGGGTCGGCTTGTTGAGCGTGCGTCCGCCGTCTTTGATCCACTGCGCCTGCCATTTGATCAACTCGGAAAGCGAAACGGTGGGATAGCCGAAATGGCTGAAGCATGCGGCGGCATTGCTGAGAAGCGCCTCCGGCTTTTCGGCGCCGGAGAACGTGGGGGTAACACCCAGCGCTTTGCCGAGTTGCTCGCAGGCGTAGCGCACGGAAACGGTCTCCGGGCCGGTGATGTTGAGCACCTTGGCGGGACTTTCGGCGAGCAGAAGTGCACGCAGCGTGACCTCGTTGACGTAACCCTGCCAGACGCAGTTGAAGCAGCCCTGCTCGAGGGAGATGGTCTCCCCCGCCATCATGCGCTTTGCGAGGTCGTATAAAACACCGTAACGCAAATCGACTGCATAGTTCAATCTTAAAAGCAGCACGCGGCTGCCGTATTCGCGCGCGGCGTACTCAAAAACACGTTCGCGGGCAAGGGAGCTCATGGCATATTCGCCGATGGGAGACGGCGCAACGGATTCATCTGCGCCGCCGGACGCGACCGGCATGAACGGATATACATTACCTGTGGAGAATGCCACAATGCGCGCACCCTTATAGCGGCGGGAAACCAGCGTGGGCAACGCGGCGTTCATGGCCCATGTCAGACAGGCGCTGTCGCCTGTGCCGAACTTGCGCCCGGCAAGGTACACGACGTTTTCCGCGTCGGGCAGCTTTTCCAGCGCGCCTTCTTCTAAAAGATCCGCCGAAATTGTTTCTATGCCGTTGTTTTCGAGGAGGCCGCGCGCGATGGGATCCGAAAAACGGGAAACCGCGATGACGCGCTTTTTGACACCGGCCGCCTGCACGGCGCGTTTTGCCATAAGGGCGAGATTCGGCCCGACCTTTCCGCCCGCGCCGAGCAGAATAATATCGCCGGAAAGGGCCTTTATGTCTTCAATCAATGCTTCGGACGGCTGAGAAAGCAGCGCATCGAGCTTATCTTCTGTCCACATGGGTCATTTCTCCTTTGGGGTAAAAATCAGAGTGAAAAGTGTTTGGCTATCGTGCAGAACGCTGCGCAGCCGTGCAGCATCAGCGATTCGTCAAACGTAAACCGCGCGCTGTGCAGCGGCTCGGTGTGTTCCGCGTCGCCGCTGCCGAGCAGCAAAATGGCACCCGGTACGCGTTCTGTGAAAAATGCGAAATCCTCTGCCGTCAAAAACGGTGCGGGCCACTGCACGGCCTGCGGCAAAATTTTTAATAGACAATCAACGGCTTTGTCATTTGCTTGCAACGGCGGGTACTGGCGGACATATTCCACGTCGCCATGTACATTATGCTGTGCGGCGATGGCCTGCGTCAGGCGGCAGATCTCTTTCTCCGCACAGTCGCGGGCTTCGGCGCTCATGGTGCGCACGGTGCCGTCGATTACACAATCTTCCGCGACAACGTTATAGCTGCTGCCGGCGGACATATGCCCTGCGAATACCAGTGCCGATTCTTCGGGCGGCAGCGCATCGGGGACACGATCCAGTGCGCGAACCATATCTACGCCGGCCTGCAAGGCGTCTTTGCCCTCGCGGCGCATGGCGCAGTGGGCGCTTTTGCCCGTAAAGTGCACGGCAAAGCGGTCATTCGACGCCATTTGCGTGCCGTGCTTTACGGCAATCTGTCCCACGGGCACAGCCGGCCAGATGTGAGAAGCGAACGCCGCCAAGGTGTTTTCCGGCAGACAGTCGGCTTCGATCATACGCTTTGCGCCGCCGCCGATTTCTTCCGACGGCTGAAACACAAAGCGAATGTTATATGGGATATTTGCTTTCGCGCGCAATACCTTTGCCGCGCCCATCAGCATGGCTGCGTGGCCGTCGTGGCCACAGGCGTGCATGACACCGGGGTTTTCGGACGCGAACGGCAGCCCGGTTTTCTCCTGTACGGGCAATGCGTCAATATCCGCACGAAACAGAATCCACGGCTTTTCGGGATCCATATTCAAATCGGCATACAGTCCCGTTTCCGCGCAGGAAACAGGCGTATAACCGAGTTTTTGAAGCTCTGCCGCAAGGTAAGCCGCCGTTTCATGCTCTTTGCCGGAAAGACACGGGTGCGTGTGGATCGTGCGGCGAATCGTTTTCATATACTCCAACAATTCTTTTTCCATTTGCTGCTCCGTGCTTTTAGGCGTTTTTCTTCTCCGCAAAATAGGTTGAGACCTTGCGGATGGCCGCGATAATGTCGTCTATATCCGCATCCGTATAGAACTCGTTGAAGCTGAAGCGGATGGCGGTGTTGAGAATATCCTCTGCCGTGGGGCAAAGGCCCGGGGCGTAATCGTGCGTATGGCCATTTAGTTTGCAGCCGAACGGGCAGTTTGTGCCCTGATATCCGCGCTTATTGATGAAAAGATCGTAATTATAAATGCAGGACGGAATGTAGCCGCGCTGGTTCGGGATGCCCTCTGCCGCAAGCGCATCGGAGAATGTGTTGCGGTCGACGCCCGCTTCTTTTTCATCGATGCGGAACATGTAGAACCAGTAGGTGCTGGTGGAATCCGGCTGCACCTTCGGCGGGTAAATGCCCGGCAGGTCACGAATGGCATCGCTGATGCGGTCGCCGATCTCGTGCAGACGTGCACAGACCTTCGGCATGCGCTCCATTTGCGCCAAACCGACAGCACCGGTCAGCTCGTTCATGCGGTAGTTCGGTGCGATGAACGGCACATCGCGCGAGGCTGCGGATTTGCCAGGCAGGCGCTGATAGTTTTTATCGGCAAAGCGCAGTGCCGCTTCGTACATTTCTTCGCTGCGTGTGACGACCAGGCCGCCGTCGCCTGCGGAGATCTGCTTGAAATCGTTTAAGCTGAAGCAGCCGACATCGCCGATGGTGCCGAGCAGCTTGCCCTTATACGTTGCCATGTAGCTCTGGGCACAGTCCTCAATGATCTTTAAATTGTGGCGGTGCGCGATGTCCATGATCGCATCCATATCCGTAGGGCCGCCGGTGAGGTGCACAGCGATGATGGCTTTGGTTTTATCCGTAATCTTTTCCTCCACGGACTTCGGGTCGAGCGTGTAGCTGTGGGGATCGAGATCGGCAAAAACCGGAACGGCATTCTGGAATAAAATGCCGATGATGGTGCCCATATCGGTGATCGGCGAGGTGATGACCTCATCGCCGGCCGTCACACCGCAGATGCCGAGCGCCACATGCACAGCCGCCGTGCCGGAGGACGCCGCCACACAGTACGGCATATCGTAGATTTCCGCGAATTTCTTCGTGAGTGATTTGACTTTATCGCCGTACCAGTAAAACAGCGTTCCCTGTTCCAGCGCTTCTTTCAGGTGATGCAGGTCGTTTTCACCGAAGCGATTGCCCGCACCGAACGGCGTGGACTTTAGTTTTTCTCCTCCATACAGAGCCAGTTTTTCCGCACACATAGTTATGTTCCTTTCTTAACTTTTCAACACATTATTTTGATGTGAGAGCTTCTATGTTTGAGTACAGGATCTTTTGTTTATCCTCCTGCGGGATATACGCTTTTTGAAGCGCGATCCATGTGCTTTGCAGGCAGTTCAGCGGGTAGCCGGAGCCATAGAGGATTTTCTCCTCCGGAACGGCTTTTAAAACATCTTCAAACGCCGTACACGGTGACTTGAAAAATGATGTTTCCGCATAGAGATTGTTATTTTCTCGGAAAGCTTCTGCAATTTCGGTCACTTCATAGGTCTGCATACCCGTGTAAATGAACCGAACGCCGGGATAGCTTTTCGGCAAAGCCTCTTTTTCCTCTTTCGTGATGATGCGCGGCGTGATGAGGTAATTCAATCGCTCGTCTTCCAGACGCATAGTCACAAGAACGGGAATATGCAGTTTCTCGATTTCCGCAAAGAACGGTGCGAGCTTCAGGGCATCGAGGCGATACTGATGATACCCCGGATACAGGCGCACGGCGCAGATGTTAAATCTCGCCATGGCCTCCTTTACGGACGAGACTGCGGCGGGAAGCATGGGATTCACGCCCATCACCTGCCGGTACGGGGTGTTTTTCAGCTCCTCGGCGAGCAGCTCCTCCGCCTCCATGGGGTCGTTGTAAAAAATGCTGTTCAATGATGAGACCCAACCGCCCGTGATGTTTGCTTTTTCATGAACCGCTTTAAGCCCGTCTAAGCCGCCGTGATAAAACCGGCGGAACGGCCATGTACCCAAAAAGCCGTTGCAATCGAAACCCATGATGTTCCCGCTCATTTCACCGACCTCCTTTTAAATACGTCCGCCGCGTTTTTCCACGCGATCTTCTCGCGTTCTTCCTCGGTGAAATCGGCCTCCAGAAGCTGACCGTAGCTCGTTTGAAACGCGAGGTCCGGCATATCGCTGCCGAACAGGATTCGGTCAACGCCCAAAATGCGCACGGCGTACTCTAAATCATCGGCGTGAGAAATGGAGCCGGAGAAATCTGCCCAGACATTCGGCAGATCCTTCACACAGCGCAGCTCGCGCAGGCAGTTGGCGCCGATGTGCGCCATGATGAACCGCGCTTCCGGATACCGCCGCGCGAGCGCCGCCATGTTTTCGCCGAGCGATTCGTTCGGCAGCTGATCGACCGCTTTATGAAACGTATGCACCAGAACCGGGATGTCGTAGTGAATGGCCTGCTCCGCGATGGGATTTACGCTGGGATCATCGCAGAATACGGACGCCCACAGCTTGATGCCGCACATGCCGTCATCTTCGATGCGGCGGCGCAGCTCGGAAAGCGAATTTGCATTGCGCGGGTTTAAGTAGCAGTACCCTTCCACAAGACTGGGATGTTCCCGCATGAACGACACGACATAGTCGTTCAAACGTGTGACCTCCGCTTCGTCCGGGCAATAGGTATGCAAACCGGAAATATATACTTTGTCGATACCGAAGGTCTCGCACATAGAGAGGATGCCTTGTTTGGACTCCTCCACGCAGGTTTCCCACAGGTGCGTGTGCACATCGATCAGCATGTTATCTCCTTTCGGCTTCCGCGATTACGGGAAAATCGGTCGGAAGTGCTTTGCGGTGATCAGGCGCTTTAATGCGGACATATACGCTGCCATACGCATGGTGACCTGCTTTTTCTTGCAGATGCTCCACACCTCTTCAAACGCTCTGACCATGATTTCTTCCAGGTGACGGTTAACTTCTTTTTCTTCCCACATGAGCGACTGAATGTTCTGCACCCACTCGAAGTAGGAAACGACTACGCCGCCGGCGTTTGCCAGAATATCCGGCACAACGGTGATGCCGCGCTGCGTGAGAATTGCATCAGCCTCTACGCTTGTGGGGCCGTTTGCGGCTTCTACGATATATTTTGCGCGGATTTTGCCGGCGTTTTCCGCCGTAATCTGATTTTCGAGCGCCGCCGGGATCAAAAGATCGACATCGGCTTCAAGCAGCTCTTCGTTTGTAATGTGACGGACGTCGTCGATGGTGTAGTCCTTCAGAAAACGACCTTTTTCCGCTGCGATAAAGGCACGAACCTTCGAAACATCGAGGCCGTCCGCACAATAGATACCGCCGGAAACATCGCTTAACGCACAGATTTTAACACCCTGCTTTGCGAGCAGATCCGCTGCGGCGGAGCCGACATTGCCGAAGCCCTGTACGGCGGCGCGAGTGTTCTCCGGTTGCATGCCGAGCTTCTTCATCAGCTGCATAGCCGTGATCATCACGCCGCGGCCGGTCGCTTCACTGCGGCCGAGTGAGCCGCCAATCTCCACCGGCTTGCCTGTGACGACACCCGGCACGGTGTAGCCCTTAAGCATGCTGTATGTATCCATGATAAGGCCCATCGTTTCGGCATTTGTGTTGACGTCCGGCGCGGGAATATCCTTTTCCGGGCCGATAAGCGGCAAGACCATCGCCGTATAGCGGCGGGTCAGGCGCTGCAGCTCGCCGCGGCTGAGCTTTGCGGGATCGACCTTGACAGCACCCTTTGCACCGCCGTACGGGATATTGGCAACGGCGCACTTCATGGTCATCCACAAAGCGAGCGCTTTCACTTCTTCAATATCCGAATCCTTATGGAAACGGATGCCGCCCTTGCACGGGCCGCGCAGACTGGAATGCTGCACGCGGTAGCCCTCAAATACCTGCACGCTGCCGTCATCCATGACGACCGGGACGGAAACCTTTAATTCGCGCTCCGGGTATTCCAGCGTCACGTATTCATCGTGCTTATAACCGGCCTGCTCCGCTGCGCCGCGCAGCACCTCAAGTGCGTTTTCATATGCGTTGTACTTCTTTTCCATAACGAACACCTCCGTAAATTCATCCGGCCCTTACCGGATCTTCTGTCTGTATCATACGGCAGATATTCGTTTTTTTCTCCCTTTTTTCTTCGGATTTCTTGACGTTTTCTACGCTGTGAAGAAGCTTTGCAGAATGTGCAAAGTGCGGCGTAAAATACGCTGATTTTTAAAAATTCGGCGTGTATTCGAGGATTCTTTCCGTGTACGCAGCACGGTAAACACGCAGGTCTTTGTAGCGAATCTGCGACGCGTAGGTATCAAAGCCGACCTTGCCGCTGCCGACAAAATCTTCCGGCGCAGGGTCGTACATTTCGCAGACGAGTTTACCGTTTGCGTAGAAAAAGCAATGCCCGTCAATGACACCTGCGATGATATGATAGAGCTTGCCGCTTTCGAGCGGGTAAAGCTCCGTCAGGCAGCGCGGCTTGCAGGTGGGGTATTTTTCGATGCCGGCTTTATCGAGCCACCAACCGCCGAGGCCGAAAATGTAGCCCGGCCCGGCATCGTGATGCACGCTGTCCCAACCGCTTGTTTTTATGACGAAATTGAGGTCGTTTTTACACGGCGGGATTGCTTCGGCGTCGAACTCCATGATGAGGTCGAAATCCCAGCTTTGCTTTGTATACAGCATACCGCCGGAATTTTCGCGGTGCACGCCGACAAGCCACCCGTCTTTCACGCTCCAGTGTCCGCATGGGGCCTCAAAATCTTCTTTGAGGCTTTCCGGTGTAAACGGTGTATCGTAGACAACCTCGCAAGCGTCCAGATCGATCATTTTTTGATCGCAGTAAACCAATCTGCTCATGTGTATTCCTCCTGATTAGGCTTCCGGCGCGATGCGGCTGGCGGACACGATGCGCCCGTACCAGTTGGCATACGGCACGAGACCCTCTTTGCCGTTAAAGGAACGACGCGGCTCCGCGAGCTCTTCCAAACTGTTTTCGTCTCCGTTTAAGTAAGCTTCCATCTGCTCTTTTGCAGAGCGCAGGCGGATAAGCAGCGAGCCGTAGCGCATATCCATGATGTCCCAGCCCATGGCTTTGTTATCGATAAACCAGTTCGCTTTGTGGCACCGTCGCAGCTGCTCCGCGTATTCAATCGCCTGCGGTATTGCCTCCGCCGCAAGTGTTTTGAGTGCTTCTCTATCCCCCGCACGGTACGCCTGCGTCAGGCACAGACCGAGATCCGCTTTTGCGGCGAGCGTTTTAGAAAGCAGCATATAAAATCGGAACATTTCGTTATACGCACCATTCCGCGTCATGGCTTTTTCAAAATGCGAAATAAGGCTTTGATAATGCTCGCGAAGCGGAAGACCTTTGATGTGGTAATCGAACAGGCCCATCAGCGGATCCTGCCAGAGAAGATATTTTGACGCGTTCACCTGCTCTAAATTGCCCGGCTTGCAGCCCGGAATTTCATCGAGATAGCGCAGGTCATCAAAATCCTCATACACCGCGCCACAGCAGAACGCAAAGCGGCGGCGAAATTTCTCTTCGTCAAAGGATTCGGCATAGCCGTGTTCTGCAAACAGCTGCAAACCCGGCAGGTTTGCCCAAATGTTGCACTCCGTGCCGTTATCGCCCCAAATGGTGGTAAAGACGCGGCGGATGCCGTTTTTCTTGCAGCTTTGCAGCGCAGGGTGCGTTGTGGCGTATGTAAGACCCCAGTTCGCGCCGAAGCCCACCCACGTCCACACGCCGCCGGCGAAAATCGGCTCTCCGAACAGGCGGTGCGTTTGGATTCGGCTGTCGTAAAATGCTTCGTCCTCGTGGTAATAATCCCAGTATACCATGTCAATATCCGGCGGCACCAGCGACGCAGCGTTCTTCGGAATATCGAGCTGCTCTTTATAGTAATCCCCGCCGCCGAACTGGCGCAGGAACATATCGCTCCACATCATCGGCTGTAAGCCGAGCTTGCGCACGATCTCCATGACGCGGCTTAAATGCTCCTGCATGATGCGCTCGCCCGGCACAAGTCCGTGCTCTGCAAGATAGCGTCCCGTGCCGAGATGCCACGCTTCGTCCATGCCGATATGAATGCGCTTTGTACGAAACGGCTTGACAGCGGCGCGGATCAAATGCTCGATGAAAGCATACGTCTCGTCTCCACCGACAAACAGCGTTTCATAATCTTCCTTGATGTTATCGAATGCAGGCCACTTTAAAACATCAATGAGGTGCGAGAGTGTCTGGATGCACGGTATCATCTCGATGCCGAGCAGATACGCGTAATCGTCACATTCCTTGAGCTCTGCTTCGGTGTAGCGGCCGCGCATATAGCCGAAGTACGGCTCTTCTTCGACGGTATAGCTGTCTTCGCAGTACAGCATGAGCATGTTCATGCCCATCATCGCCATACGGCGCAGCATGGCTTTTACGGAGGAAACACGCAAAACAGCATTGCCTTGTGATACATCGAACATGGCGCCGAGTTCATCGAACTGCGGCGTTTCCGCTGCCGCATAATCCGCAGAACTCTCTTTTAAATGCTCCAAAAGCAGAGAGAAGCCGCGGAAAAAATGGCTTTTCTGATGATATCGGATCACGGCGCTTTGCCCTTTCAGCGAAACCTGCACGAGGTTTTCCCCGGTGTGTTCCGCAAAAAGCTGTAAGCCCTCCGTATCCGAAAGGGCAAAATCATAATCCTCGCACAGTAAAATGAGCCCCTGTTTCAGCTCGCTGTTCAGCGATGCGATGTTTATTTGTATCATATTCGTCGTCCTTTCCGCATCGGGTATACCCGGTATACTTTCCGCTTTTATTATACCCGTTCCGGGATTTACGTGCTTTGCGTATCCTCCTGTGCGCTTGACGACTTCTGCGGGGTCTCTTTGCCGCGCAGCCCGGCGCGGTATTCACTCGGTGTGACGCCCATGTGCTTCTTGAAAACCTTAGCGAAATACAGGTAATCCGGGTAGCCGACCTGCTCGCCCGCCTGCCGCACCTGGCACCCGCTGCTCTCAAGCAAAACGCAGGCTTTCTGCATACGCAGGTTCGTCAAATAAGCTGTAAGCGTTTCGTTTTCCGTTTTTTTAAAGAGCTGACTGACGTAATTCGGGTTGAATCCAAATACGCGGGCGACCTCTACGGTGGAGAGCTCCGGGTCTTTATAATGCTCCTGCAAATACAGAAGAATGCCGCGCATGGTCTCCGAGCGCGCGGGCTCCGTTGCTTTTTCCGTTTCGCGTTTTTCAAGCTTTCCGAGCAGTGCTGCGGCCTTATCGAGCAGAGCGTAAAGCTCGTTTTCGTCGAATGGCTTTAAGCAAAAGCCCAAAACGCCGTACTCGATCGCCCTACGGGCATACTCAAATTCGCTGTACCCGCTCAAAACGGCGAACAGCATATCCGGATACATTTTGCGTGCTTCCCGTAGAAGATCGAGCCCCGACATATCCGGCATTCGAATGTCCGTAAAGACGAGATCCGGCTGCAAATCGTGAATCTGCCGCAGGCCTTCTTCCCCGCCGCGCGCTTTACCCTCAACGGTAAAGCCGTGCGCTGCCCAGTCTATGCGATGCTCCAAGCTGACAAGAATCAGCGGCTCGTCGTCGATCAATACTACTTTATACATGCTTTTCCCCTCCGTATGTGAGCGGCAACTCCATATCGATGCGCACGCCGTGCCCCGGTTCTCCCGTCATGTGAAATACGCCGGCACCGCCGTAGATTAAGTGAATGCGACCAATCACGTTTTCGAGTCCGATGGAATCGGGGGACGGCATTGTATCGCCGCATAACATTTCGTTAAAATACGACATTTTTTCCGCGTTCAGTCCTTTTCCGTTGTCTTCTACCCATAGATGCAGTTTTTTGTCTTCGCGTCGGACACCAACTGTCAGCTGTCCGCCGGTACCCGCAAACTGCTCGCGAAATCCGTGGCTGACGGCGTTTTCGACAAGCGGCTGCAAAAGCATTTTAGGCATTTGGCAGGACACGGCATCGCCATCCACACAGAAATGCACCTCAAACACACCTGGAAAACGCCGCTGCTGAATGCTCAGATACGCGCGCGTCACGGCAATTTCCTCGCGCACCAGAACAAAATCCTGCCCTTTTACGCTGTATTTAAAAATCTGCGCCAGACTTTTCACCATGTCTGCGGTTTGGTCGGCATTTTCGAGATACGCCATGCCGATGAGACTTTCCAAGGTGTTATACAGAAAATGCGGGTTGATCTGGCTGCGCAGCTGTAAAAGCTCTGCCTGCTTTTTTTGCAGCTGCGCTTCGTACAGATTTGTTGTGGTCTGCACAAGGTCGTCCGTCAAATCACCGACTTTGCGGATCATATGATTGAACTCTTCGGAAACCTGTCGGATCTCGCGATAACCGGAAAGATGCAGCTCGTTGCCGAAATATCGCTTTTCCTCATGCTCGATACGCTGCATGTGGGAGATCAACTGATAAAGCGGCTCGTTGATTTTGCGATTCAACCAAAACATGACGGTAATCATCAAAATCACGGCGCCCACCATCAAGCATATGTCGCTTTTGCGGATCTGGTCGAGCTCCTGCATGATGTTCTCCTTCGGTAAAATGCTGACAAGGCTGCTGTTCAGCGCCTTGATGTGTCCCGTGTGCACCAGATACGACCTGCCATTTACGATGATCTCCCGTTGACCGTCCTCAAAAATATCCGCACGTGTCAAAATCTGCTGTTCCATTTCGGTAGGTTCGCGGTTTGAAGCGCAAATGCCGTTTTCGTTTAAAAGAAAAAGGCTCATATCATACTGATCCGTGAAATTCTCGAGTCCAAGCGTTTCAAGCTGTACAACCATCGTCATGCGACCGAGGAAAAAGCTGGATGTATAATTCCAAATATCATACATGGAGGTGGAAAGCAGAAAGCATCGTTTGTTTTCTTTACCGATCGTAAGACCCGGCGAAAGATCGTAGTAAAACTGCGGCTGCTCCGGCAGCTTTTGGATTGCATCCGAAAGCACCTGATTGTGGTCCGCCGCATAATACGTAATGCCGTTGTAACCCTCGACCACGATTTGCCGAATATCCGGGTTGACGAGCATAACGTCCATGGTAAGCGAATCCAGTTCGCGGCGCGAATCAAACGGAAGCTCCTGAAATTTCCCCTTGAAAAATGCAGCCATGGTGCGGTTGATAGCAAGGCCCTTGAGGCTGTCCTCCAGCGTTTGCAGCTGTGCTTGCAGCTGATCTTCCAACTGCGTGAAAACCTGCGCGGTGTACGCTAAATTGGACTGCCGCACATGCTCTGAAAAAATCTCGTAACCGGCTGTGAATACCGCTGAAACCACGAGGACAAGCACCATGCATGCCGCACCGATATATGTAACGATGGGCATGCCGCTTTCTGTTGATTTTCTCCTCATTTTTCTGCCTCCCACTCATGAATTTGGTATATATTCTTTTTTGCATTATACCATTTTTCGTGGCAAATGAACAGAACGGAATGAAAAAGAACAAGGCAGAGCCGACGTCCTTTGCGCCGACCCTGCCCTGAGGCAAAGGAGGGAATTCACATAGAGTTATCCGTATTTATCTGCCTGCATCCTTATAAAGCTGATTCATCTCTGCGATAACCTGATCGTAGCCCTGGCTCATGTAGCTGTCGACCATATCCTGCCATGCGGCGTCGATGTCGTCGGACGTCATCAGCTGGTTGATGATCTCTTCGTAATGGTCGTCCGCCGTTGCAAGATCCTTTGTTTCATCCAGAAGGAGACCCTTTGTGTTCGGTGCATCGGCAACGGCTGCTTTCTTCTCATCAAACATCAGCGTCTGATAATCGTCATAGAGCTTAATCTGACCATCGGTATGACCCGGGGCAATATCCTGGCGGTACGGACCCCAGAAACCGAGAGAGTAGAGACCTGTGCACGGATAGCGCTCTGCGACCGTCATAGGGGAGCCGTCTTCCTTTGTCATCGGGAGGACTTCATACTTGCCCTCGCCGAGCTTTTTGTAGGAAACACCTTCGATGCCGAGGGAAATGTCTTCATAACCTTCAACGCTTAAAAGGTAATCCATAAGGGCCATACAGCGCTGTGCCTTTGCATCGTCCACATTGCTGCTGAGATATGTCTCAGACCAATACTTACTCGGTGCCGGGAATGTGGTTTTGCCGGTCTCGCTGTTTGCAAAGAGCGGTACGAATGCCACGATCTCATCAAGGGATTTATCGGGATAGGCTTCGCCGAAACGTTCTGCCATGATGCCGGTGCCGCTGTATGTCGGGCCAGAGTGTGCATAAGCACCCGCCTGACCGTTGAGGAACTTATCGCGGCCGTCTTCACCCTTATAGATGATATAGTCCGGGTCGATGACGCCTGCATCGTAGAATTCTTTCATGACCTTAACGCCGTTGAGGAAATTCTTTGTCATGAAGCACGGCACAAGAGAGCCGTCTTCTGCAAAGCTCCAACGGAAGCCGTTTACGGCATCCGGGCACTCGCCGTTCATGAGAACCGTCATCCAGCTGAACGTGTAGCCTGCGAGACCGACCGTATCGGCTTTGCCGCTCTGGTTCGGGTCATCTGTTACAAACTTTTTCAAAAGGTCCAAAAGCTCGTCCGGCGTTTCCGGTACTTTCGTCACACCGACATTCTCCATCCAGTCACGGCGAATGGCGATACCGTAGTCCGTAATGCCGTCTTCATCGCTCTGATAGTTCGGGCGCGGAATGCCGTAGAACACCGGATTTGCCTCGGTTTCCGCCACTTCGTTCATGGCGCGGCCCTCCGCGTTATCCAGCATCTTCGCAACATTTTCAAAGCTTGCCCAGTTGTCCGGCAGCGCACGCACAACGCCCTGATCGCGCCACTTGCGGAACGTATCGGTATACGCAGCATCGTACGCGGTGATGTCCGGCAGCTGATTTGTTGCGGCCCAAAGCTGAATCTTCTCGCCGTAGTCACCCCAAGTTACCGCGTACGGTTCAATATCGATATTGAACTTGTCGTACAAGCGGTCACGCACTTCGTCTTCGCCGTCGATGATCGTATCGCCGATGCCCCACACCGCGACGCTGAGGGTCATGTGTTCTGCATAATCATCGCTCTGAGAGGACTCTGCGCTCCCGTCGGATGAGCCCTGAGACATGCTTTCGTCTGCCGCAGAACTGCCCTCTTCCTTTTTGCTCTCCGTTCCGCCGCCGGAGCAACCCGCCATGCAGGAAAGCATCAGGGCTGCGGCCAGTGCTGCTGCGGAGATTTTCTTCCATAGCTTCGTCATACTTACATCCTCCTAAATCTTAAAAGTTTATTATACCATCCGACCGTTCGGATTTTGGTACTGTGTAAAATTGAAGTTTTTTTGCAGATCATCCCTTTACGCCGCCGAGCATGATGCCCTTGGTGAAATACTTCTGCACAAACGGATAAACAACTAAAATCGGCACCGTCGCAACGGTAACGGTCGCCATTTGCAAAGAAAGATCGTATACGCTTTTTTCCTGCGCGATAATGGCGGCCTTTACGCCGGTCATGGAATTTGTGGTGTTCAGCAGCATGTTGCGCAGCAAAAGCTGTAACGGATACAGGTTCGGCTTATTGATGTGCAGCATCGCCATCCAGTAGGAATTCCAGTTGCCAACCGCTACGAACAGCGCCACCGTCGCGATAATCGGTGTGGACATCGGCAGAATGATCTTGAACAGAATCACCATATCGTTCGCGCCGTCAATCTTTGCGGATTCTTCGATCGCGAGCGGCAGATCTTCTATGTAATTTTTGATCAAAATAATGTTGAACGGCCCGATAAGACACGGGAAGATCATGCACCAGATGCTGTTGCCGAGACCGAGCTGCTCAACGACGAGATAGCCGGGGATCATGCCGCCGCCAAAGAACATGGTGAAGATAAGCATATTGAAAAAGAATTTACCGCCGAACAGCGTTTTTTTTGTCAGCGGGTAAGCTGCTGCCACCATAATAACGACGCTGAGCGCCGTACCGACGACCGTAACAAACAAGGTGTTGCGCACGGAGCTCCAGAACTGCGCGTTGCCGATAACAAGCTCATATGCACTGGTATCGAATACGGTAGGCCACAGATAAATGCTCTGCGCATGAATGTCCTCGTAGGTGCCGAATGAAACAATCAGCATGTAGTAAAACGGAAACGCGGTGATAAGCGCCAACAGACCCATGAAGACGATCAGGAAATAATCAAAACCGGTATAATGGTTCAGTTTTTTCTTTTTTGCGGGCTTTGCGTGCAGAGAAGCGGTTATTTCACTCATTTTGCTGCCCCCTTTCAATAAATGCCTCTGCCGTTAAGCTTTTTAGTGATGGTATTGCCGATCAAAAGCAGAACGAAGTTGATGACAGATTCAAACAAGCCGATGGCCGTAGTGTAACCGAAGTTCGCCGCCTCCGAAAACGACTTGCGGTAAACGAGCGTATCGATGATGTCGGCACTCTGGCGGACCGCTGCGTTGGAAAGGTTGAAGAGCTGGTCGAAGCCTGCGTTCATCATACTGGCAATCTGTAAGATTAAAAGAATGGCGATGGTGCCGCTGAGACACGGCAGCGTGATGTGCCGCACCAGCTGCGCGCGACCCGCGCCGTCGATGCGCGCCGCCTCGTACAGCTCCGGACTGATGCCGGAAATGGTGGCAAGGTATATAATAGCACTCCAGCCCATTTCTTTCCAGTTGGAGCTAATGTAAACGAGTGGACGGAATGTGTTCGGATCACTGAGCACATGCTGCTTCGGTAGACCGACCGCTGTGAATATCTGATTTACGATGCCGTCGTTTGAGAACAGATTGAAGAACAGGCCCGCCACGATGATCCATGAGATGAAGTGCGGGAACGTGTAGACCGTCTGCACGACTCTTTTGTATTTATTGGAGCGGATCTCATTGATGAGCAGCGCCAGCATAATCGGGATCGGGAACTCGAAAATCAAACGGCCGAGGCTGATGGACAGCGTGTTGATCATGGCGTTTGAAAAAGACGGGTCCCTAAACAAACGCAGGAAGTTATAAAAGCCGTGATTTTTGGTCCACGGGCTTCCGAGAATACCTGCCGAAAAGTTAAAATCTTTAAACGCTAAGATTACACCATACATCGGATAATAGTTGAAAATAAGCAGCAGCACAACCATTGGCAGCAACATTACATACAAGAACCTGTGCTCCCATATACGCGACCACAAGCTGCGCGTACTGCCCACCGGCTTTTGCACGGCCTTCTTTGCCATAACAGCATCCTCCCTCTGTTTTACTGCGGCGAACCGCTGCGCCGCACCGAATTTTCTTTGATGAAAGGATTTTAACATACTGTGAACACCCTTGATATGGAGAATTCTTCGTAAAATATGCACTATTCTTAGTTCTTCGGAAGTTTCGCTAAAGTTATCATAAAATCGCATGATCTTTTATTGCTAAAGTCAAAAAATCTCGTAAAATCCGTCAAGTTTTGCAGAAAATCGGACTTGAAATGTGCACAGTGCTGTGCAAAAATCAGAGTAGATATGAAAAGAACACGCGGTATTTTACAGTGCCGTAAAAGAGAAAGGACATTTTTATGAACGCAAGACGAGAAGCTTTTTTAGCTGCTTTGCCCTGCCGGAATTTCTGTATTCTCGGTGCAGATTATATTCCGCTTGACCCGTTGAGCGGCAAGGAACGGTTTGCTGTTGTCAGCTATGCAGGCGGCGCCACCGGCGCGCTGATCTTAGTCGATCCCGAAACCAAAACGTGCGAAAACTACCCGCTGCCGTACGATGCCGGCGCATGGGCCGCGCTGTACTTAAAAGAAAAGGAAATGCTGCTGATTGGCACATGTGCCAATCACGGAGCGCTGCATCGGTTTGACTTGAAGACACGGACGTACCTTTCCTCGCTGACCGTCGAAGGCGAGCGGTACATCTGGAATCTTGCCCGCGGCGATAACGGCAGAATCTACGGCGGAACCTGGCCGGGCGGCGCGCTTTGGGAATATGATCCGGAAAAAGAAACGCTTGTCAGTCTCGGGCATGTCGGCCCCGACAAAGAAAATTGCTACACCAAAAACGTTACGCCCGTCTGCGGCGGTGTGGCGGTAAACTCCGGCTTTCACGAGAATACCGTTTGGCTTTATACTTTTGCAAATCAAAAATTCATGCAGATTGGCGGCGCGGGTGAAAGCATCGCTGCGGCGTTTGGAGATTGCCTTTTGACGAAAACCGATACGGCGTACCGATTATATGATATAAAAGCCAATCAATTATTAGCGCAATTTGCCTTCGACGAACAACCGAAAAATCTACCGAACGACGTAAAAGCGTATTTGGAAAAGCAAAACGAACCGCTTCCCTACGGACTGCTCCCGGGCGAAGCCGGTAACCATATTGTCACGCGCAAAAACGGAAAGCGCATCGGCATCAAGGGCCCTTCGTATGTAACCTTATTTCCAAAGACCATGTTATCTGAGCCGATCCCGTGCAACATCATGACGCTTGCGGCCGACCCGGACGGTTTGATCTGGGGCAGTGCAGAATTTGGTCAGACGATTTTCAGCTATGACCCAAAAACGGGTACATTTGAAAACTCCGCTTCCGTTGCGGCGGCCGGCGGCGAGGTATACGGCATTGTACCGCTTGACGGCAGGCTGTACCTGACCTCCTACATACACGGCGACCACATTTTGTATGACCCTAAAACGCCGTGGGATCAGTATAACAACATCAACCCGCGCCTGCTCGGCTCTTGTGCGCCGAAAATGGTGCGTCCGCACGGAAAAAGTGTGCTTGGCGCAGACGGAAACATCTGGACCGGCTGGTGGGCAAGCTATGGCATGCGCGGCGGCGGCATCACAAAGATCGGCACCAAAACGCAGAAAGTCACCAGTTGGTTCGGCATTGCGGGCGATCAGGCCATTGAGCATCTTTGTGCCGCGCCCGAATATCTCTATGCCGTGACAAACGGCGAAGCCAGCGGACTGATGGCGGACCGGGGCACTTTTCGGGTTTTGAAAATCGCTTATGAGGGCAAAGTTGTCGGGCAGCGCGTTTTTGATAAAGGTGTTTTGTTCTTCAAAATTCTGTATATACAAAACCGCCTTGTTGTCAGCCGTACAAAATCGGACGGCACGCCGGTGCTTTCCGTACTCGACCCCGACACGTTGGAAACACGCTGCGAAACGCCGCTCACCGGCAAGACCGGAAAGGATGCGTACAACGATGACTGCATCGCACACGAGCTTTTAGACCTGAAAAACGGTTTTTGCGCCGTATTCACCGGCAAAATGATTGATTTTTTCAATCCCGAAACAAATCGCTTTACAGAGCAATTTGAGGCCCCGGGGCTTTGCCGTACCGCGACACTTGCGCCGGACGGCACGATTTGGTTTGCTGTGGGCGAAAAGCTGTACTGCCTGTAAGTTTAAATTACACGTTCATATCCCTATATAGAAGAAAGCCGCTGCGGTTTCCCGTGTGGGAGGCCGCAGCGGCTTTCTTTTGTATCACCTATTAAACTATCGTCTTGTTTTGATTTTCATTTTCCGTCGGCTTTTCGAGCTTGCGAATCACCTTTGCAGAGTTCCCGGCAATAACCTGCCAGCCCTCCGGAAAGCTTTTCGTCACGACCGAACCCGCACCCACAACGGTGTGGTCACCCAACACCACGCCGGGCAAAACGGTGGAATTCATACCGATCCAGCAGTTTTTGCCGAGCACGATGTCTTTACCGGGCTGATGCTGCTCCAAATCGGTCAGTACATGGTTCGCCGTGACAAGACCGACATTCGGCGCGATATAACTGCCTTTGCCAATGACGATTTTGGCGGCGAAATTCTGAAAATAGCAGCCGAACGCGTTAAAATCGTTCATATCATCCGGGTCGAAAATCAGATTTTCCGCGCTGCTTACTTCATTGCGGAAAGAAACCGGGAACGGAATATCGCGATTGATGCCCTTTACCTTCTGCATCCACAAGTTTCGCCAGCACCATGTCCAGCCGAGACTGGATTCCTCAAACCAGCGGCCACGCAAAAACTTTTTATCGTAAAACAACGGCATAATAAGTTTTGAAAAAAAGCTGAATACCGGTCGTTCCAAAAGCATCTCCCCCTTTTCCTCCAGTGTAGAGGAAAAAGTAGAAAACCTCCAGCAGAACTCTCTTTTTTGCTTGACGGATACTACGAAAAAAGCATCTTTTATAGCAGCTCCGAAAGCCGCGCCGAGGGAATCGAGAACAATAACAAAAACGTGGTTACAGAGGGGGATTTTGCGACTCCTTTCTTGGTTTATGTTTTTAAGGTTTGCTTTTCCGCAAAAAAACTTTGCACATAAAATGCACAAAGTCTTCTAAACAAGATATTATTGTGCAGGCAGGCTGAGATGGCACGCTGGGTGATCGTCGTTACAATCGTATACGATCGAATAACCCTCATCTTCTTTAAAATTCACCGCGCAGAAGCCTGCTTTCATTTTGACTTTCTGTCCGTTCAAAAACGTCACCGAATGCCAGTCGTAAGCTGGGTTTGTGTGCCAACCTACGGGGACTTTCGGGTTTTGCTTCCCTGTTGTCATATAATCCGTTTGTACGTCGGCGTAAAACGACCGCAGGTTCGCCCAGTCCGTTGCGACCCTTGCCTTATGAAGCTGTGCGCTGAAAACCGGAATCGCGACCGCAATGAGTATCGCGATGATAGCCACGACAATCAGCATTTCCATAAGCGTGAAGCCTTTTTTATTTACCCGACGGTACGGTTTTATTTTCTGGAGCAGGACGGTTTTTAACATTTTATCCCCCTATCACAACGAAAAACACAAATACTAATAAAGCCGCGTTTTATTATAATAGATTGGTATTATGTTGTCAACATTTTACCAGCGTTATCAATTTACCTTGCAGAAAAGCCGTACCGCTTTAAGTCTCATACCAAGCCGGAAAGCATTTCCTTCACCGCATCGGCACCTTCAAGCACGATCTGTTCTCCGGCCGGATTACCGTTTTCAATCGGTCTTCTGTTCTCAAACGTTACGCTTTCCATATACTGCTTCAGATTCATTTCTTTTACGTTGGTCCCGGCACTCAAATGGAGAATTTCAAAGGAATCTGCAGACATCTTATCCAGAAGTTGTCTTTCTGCCATCTGTTCTTCCAGTATACTTTTTAATTTTCTGTTTCTCATATGTACCATTACAATCAGGACAAGAAACAAAATGTTCAGCACGGTTATGAAAGCCAAAACTGCCATGGACTGCGGTTGCTTCGGAAATATATATATTTCGTTTCTGTCATAACAAGACCCTCTCTATGTTTCCCAGCTGCTTTCCCCATGCATCCAGAAAGGCAATTACAGACAGTTTCCCAGAACATCTTTCAGCTTATTCATATCGAGCGGTTTCGCGATATGTCCATTCATGCCTGTATTTTTGGCCAACTGTACATCTTCTGCAAAAGCATTGGCAGTCATGGCAACAATAGGCAGTTTTCCCTTTTCACCCGGAAGGCTCCTGATTGCTGCAGTTGCCTCATAACCATTCATGACCGGCATTGGGATATCCATAAAAACAAGATCATACGAACCTTTCGGAGAAACTTCCACTTTCTCAACTGCAATTTTCCCATTTTCTGCCGTTTCCACTTTTGCACCTGTCATTTGCAAAATTTCACCAGCAATTTCTCTGTTCAACTCATTATCCTCAACCAGCAGAATCCTTTTTCCCGTGTAGTCTGATTCTGACAGCTTCTCCAAATAATTTCTTGCTGTTTTTTCTTTTCTTCCTAAAGTAAACTGCCGCAGTGTAGCCGTCAGCCGGGAACGGAACAGCGGTTTTGCAAT
>ENA-ORSM01000111-ORSM01000111.1-human-gut-metagenome-genome-assembly--contig:-NODE-111-length-65441-cov-7.181920_pt1 | contig 65441 bp, 44 predicted proteins | sample MGYA00241903_ERZ509170 | MGnify/ENA primary metagenome ERZ509170 (study PRJEB26280, sample SAMEA2338784) | human gut metagenome | biome: human gut; feature: human-associated habitat; material: faeces...
AAGCAGCCAGCCGCAGCACCCTCTTTCTCGATGAAATAGGCAATCTCCCCTACCATCTGCAAGCCAAACTGCTGACCGCCATCCAACGACGCAGCATTGTCCGTGTAGGCAGCAACACTCCCATTCCCGTAGACATACGGCTGATTTGCGCTACAAACCGCAATCTGCCCGAGATGGTGGCAAAAGGCGAATTCCGCGAGGACTTGCTGTACCGCATCAACACGATACATCTCGAGATACCTTCGTTGCGCGAGCGGCCCGAAGACATCATCCCCCTTGCAGAGCTTTTCATCGCCCGCTTCTGCAAGCAATATGACAAGCCCCCTGTCAAGCTGACGGACGGCGCCTGCGAGAAACTTACGCTCCACCCCTGGTACGGCAATATCCGCGAACTGGAACATGCCATCGAAAAAGCCATTATCATCTGTGACAACGAAACCCTTCCCGCAGAACTGTTCCAGCTGGCACGGCGAACCGGCACTCCCGAAGCAGCCGCATCCACGCTCGAAGAAATGGAAATGCAGATGATACGGAAGACGCTCGACAAATGTAGCGGAAATCTCTCTGCCGTCGCCGCACAGCTGGGTATCACCCGCCAGACGTTGTACAACAAAATGAAGAAGTATGGCCTTTAATTATTCATTCCGCGTTGCCGTCAGTCTGGCAGTAGCGCTCCTTGCAGGGGTGATGTGGACTGTCGACGTATTCTGGGGCGCGTTCTGCACTGCGCTGCTTCCCATAGCCTTGTACTGGCAGCAGAAGCTATACCGCCATCATGTGCGAAAGGTGCTTTTCATGCTCGACGCCATCGAAAACAACGACAATGCCATCCACTTCTCCGAAACGGAAAACACTGCCGACGCACGCCTCGTGAACCGTGCATTGAACCGGGTTGCCCATATACTTTATAATGTGAAAAGTGAAACAGCCCAGCAAGAAAAGTACTACGAACTCATCCTGGACTGCGTGAATACCGGCATCCTCGTGCTGAACGACAATGGTGCCGTATATCAGAAAAACAGCGAAGCCCTCCGTTTGCTGGGCCTCAATGTCTTTACCCACGTCAGCCAGCTGAACCGCGTGGATCCGCGTCTTTCGTCCCTTCTTGCCAATTGCCGCCCGGGAGACAAATTGCAAATGCCTTTCAACAACGAGCGAGGCACTGTCAACATGTCTGTCCGCGTCAGCGACATCACAGTCCGTAAAGAACATCTGCGCATCCTCGCCTTGAACGACATCAACAACGAGCTGGATGAAAAGGAAATAGATTCCTGGATTAGGCTTACCCGCGTACTGACGCACGAAATAATGAACGCCGTCACTCCCATAACCTCCCTGAGCGATACACTGCTGGGACTGACCGAGGCACAAGCCTCCAAAGAAGAAATCAGAAACGGCCTGCAGACTATCAGCAGTACAGGCAAGGGCCTGCTCTCTTTTGTGGAATCATACCGGAAATTCACCCGTATTCCCACCCCCGAACCATCCTTGTTCTACGTAAAAAGCTTTATCGAGCGGATGGTCGAACTCGCCCGTCACCAGCACCCCGATGTCCGGGTCACCTTTCATACGGACATCGCGCCAAGCGACCTTATTCTATATGCCGATGAAAACCTGGTATCACAAGTGGTCATCAACCTACTGAAAAATGCCATGCAAGCCATCGAATCGGATAAAGATACAGATAAAGAAGGACATATCAACATACGTGCCTACTGCAACGAAGCGGAAGCCATACTGATAGAAATTTCCAACAACGGACCTGCCATTCCCAATGACATTGCCGAACACATATTTATCCCCTTCTTTACGACCAAAGAGGGCGGAAGCGGTATTGGATTGAGTATTTCCCGGCAAATAATGAGGCTTTCCGGCGGAAATTTATCCTTATTGCCTGGTAAAGAAACCACCTTTATTTTAAAATTCAATTGAACTATTTTAGATTTGTATTTGTTAAACACATTGCATATCTTTGTACTATTAGACATAAGAAACATCACATTTCAAACTATATAGCATAGAATTTATGATATTTACAGCAGGAAACATACTACTTATAGGTTCCATATTACTTTTCGTCAGCATCATTGTCGGCAAGACCGGCTACCGTTTCGGAGTACCTGCGTTATTGCTTTTCCTTGTCGTCGGTATGCTGTTCGGCAGTGACGGATTGGGATTGCAGTTCCACAACGCCAAGGAAGCACAGTTCATCGGCATGGTTGCACTCAGCATCATTCTGTTCTCCGGTGGCATGGACACCAAGTTTACGGAGATAAAGCCCATATTGACTCCCGGCATTGTTTTGTCAACTGCAGGAGTGCTGCTCACGGCCCTCTTTACCGGATTATTTATCTGGTGGCTGTCCGGCATGAGCTGGACCAACATCCACCTGCCGTTGATAACCTCCCTTTTGCTTGCATCCACCATGTCATCTACCGACTCAGCCTCTGTATTCGCCATTCTGCGTTCACAAAAAATGAACCTGAAGCATAATCTGCGCCCCATGCTGGAACTGGAAAGCGGTAGTAACGACCCGATGGCATATATGCTGACAATCGTGCTGATTCAATTCATCCAGTCCTCCGGAATGGGAGTTCCCCAGATATTGGGCTCTTTTGCCATACAGTTCATTGTCGGTGCCGCAACCGGTTATTTCCTCGGAAAGCTGGCCATCCTTATGCTGAACCGGCTGAATATAGACAACCAGGCACTCTATCCTATCCTGTTGCTGTCCTTTGTATTCTTCACCTTCTCCATCACCGACCTGCTGAAAGGCAACGGTTACCTGGCCGTGTATATCGCCGGAATGATGGTAGGCAATAACAAAATCATGCACCGGAAAGAGATTTATACTTTTATGGATGGACTGACCTGGCTTTTCCAAATCATCATGTTCCTCTGCCTCGGTCTGCTTGTCAACCCCCATGAGATGCTGGAAGTTGCAGTCGTGGCATTGCTCATCGGCGTATTCATGATTGTCGTGGGACGTCCTCTCAGCGTTTTTCTCTGCCTGCTGCCTTTTGGCAAGAGAATCACCCTCAAGTCACGGCTATTCGTATCGTGGGTAGGATTACGTGGCGCAGTACCCATTATTTTTGCCACTTATCCCGTGGTGGCTAATGTGCCCGGCGCCCATGTCATTTTCAACATAGTATTCTTTATAACCATCGTCTCACTGGTCATCCAGGGTACCACAGTCTCCTGGGTAGCCCGGCTGCTGGGCCTCTCCACCCCGCTGGAAAAGACCGGAAATGATTTCGGAGTTGAGCTGCCCGAAGAGATTGACTCCAACCTGCACGATATGACCATTACACAAGAAATGCTGGACCAGGCAGATACCCTGAAAGACATGAACCTGCCCAAAGGCACACTGGTGATGATTGTAAAACGTGGCGATGAGTACCTCATCCCGAACGGGACATTAAAACTGCATGTGGGCGACAAGCTGCTTCTTATTTCGGAAAATAGCAAGGAATAAGAATTACAGATAAGTTTCTATCCGTTTCAGGGCAAGAAAAAAGCGGAAACTATTTGCTTTGCATCACTATAAGACCTATCTTTGCGCAGTTTTAACTAAAGTGTGCAACAGACGAATGGAACAAGAACAAGGGTTCATCGATTATATAGAACAAAGCATTATTAAAAACTGGGATCGCAACGCCCTGACAGACTACAAAGGAATTACACTGCAATACAAAGATGTAGCACGGAAAATAGCCAAATTCCATATCGTATTGGAAAGCGCCGGCATCAGGCCCGGTGACAAGATTGCCGTTTGCGGACGTAACAGTGCACATTGGGCAGTCGCTTTTCTGGCGACGGTTACCTATGGAGCTGTCATCGTTCCCATTCTGCATGAGTTCAAGGCCGACAATATCCACAACATCGTCAACCATTCCGAAGCCAAGCTGCTGTTTGTCGGCGACCGGGCATGGGAAAACCTCAATGAAGAGGCAATGCCCCTGCTGATGGGTATCGTACTGCTGACAGACTTCACTCCGGTGGTTTGCCGCAACGAGCAGCTGATGGAGGCTTTCGAACATCGCAACGTCCTCTATGGCACACGTTTCCCCAAGAATTTCCGCCCCGAGCATATCAGTTACCGCAAGGAGGAATCACCCGAAGAACTGGCTGTCATCAACTATACTTCGGGCACGACGGGATATTCCAAAGGGGTCATGCTTCCCTATCGCAGCCTTTGGTCCAATGTTGCATATTGCCATGAGATGCTTCCCGTACGTCCGGGCGACCATATTGTATCCATGTTGCCTCTGGGACATGTCTTTGGTATGGTGTACGATTTTCTATACGGTTTTTCCGCAGGCGCCCATCTGTATTTCCTTACCCGTATGCCGTCTCCCAAGATTATTGCACAGTCATTCTCCGAAATAAGGCCACGGGTCATTTCGTGTGTACCGCTCATCGTAGAAAAGATTATCAAGAAGGATATCCTGCCCCGGATAGACAATAAAATAGGCAAGTTGCTATTGCGGATGCCCATTGTCAACGATAAAATCAAGGCTGACATGCGCAAAAAGGCAATGGAAGTATTCGGCAGTAATTTCGATGAAATAATCATCGGAGGAGCACCGTTCAATGCCGAAGTGGAACGCTTCCTGAAGCAGATAGGCTTCCCCTATACCATTGCATACGGAATGACGGAATGCGGCCCCATCATTTGTTCCAGCCGCTGGGAAACATTGAAACTGGCCTCTTGTGGCAAGGCAACCACCCGCATGGAAGTAAAGATAGACTCTCCCGACCCTCAGAACGTGGCAGGAGAAATAATCTGTAAAGGTGCCAATCTGATGCTGGGCTATTACAAAAATGCCGAAGCGACTTCCCAAATCATCGATGTAAACTGCTGGCTGCACACCGGCGACCTTGCAACGATGGATACCGAAGGATATGTCACTGTCCGCGGACGCAGCAAAAACATGTTGCTCACAGCCAGTGGTCAGAACATCTACCCCGAGGAGATTGAAAGCAAACTGAACAACATGCCCTATGTGTCCGAATCACTGATCGTATTGCAGAACGACAAGCTCGTGGCTCTTATCTATCCGGATTTTGACGATGCATTCGCCCATGGTATGGAACAATCGGACATCGAAAAGGTTATGGAGGACAATCGGAATGAATTGAATCTGCAATTACCGGCCTACTGCCAGATAACAAAAGTCAAGATACACTTCGAGGAGTTCGAGAAAACGGCAAAGAAGAGCATTAAAAGATTTATGTATCAGGAAGTAAAAGGGTAAGGGGAATGTGTCAAAACCTTCTTTAACGCTTTATTTTAGGCGCGGATGACGCAGATTTCACGGATTTAGTTTATTGAATCCGCATTATTCCGCGTAATCCGCGCCTAATATTATAACATTATAAAAGTCTTCATGTGCTTTTGACACATTCGCATCCTTTTTGTTAACAAAAATAGAAGCAAAGGAATAAACGGCTAATAAGTGTTATAAAACATACTTTTTTAGTTGGATAATTTGCAGATTTATCAAAAGTCCGTATCTTTGCAATGTGTTTTTCATAGTATTAGATTTAAGGTTAACAAAGGTTGGAGTACAGCGGTACTCCTTTTTTTTATGCCCGTAAATCAGATATTCCCGGAAAGCCTCTTCAGTCCCTTCAATACAGATTTATCTTTCACCTCCATGATGCTGATGGCATAGCCGCCACCGGAAGCAGCTTTCAGTTTCAAGACCGTTTTGGGAGAAACGATACCTTCACGGATAACATAAGCTTGCGGATTTGTCTTATAATCGGCATCTTTTGCATCGGCATAGACGGTTGCAATATACTGCTTGTCTGCATCCAGGAAATCCAGTTTCAGAGTTGAAACATGTCTGTGCTCACTGCTGGTGCAACCGATAAACCAGTCATTCGTACCTTTTGCCTTACGGGCAACAGTGATGTAACGTCCCGGCTCAGCTTCCAGATAGCGGCTGTCGTCCCAATCCACAGCCACATCTTTGATGAACTGGAAAGCATCCATGAAACGCTCATAATTCTCAGGAAGGTCGGCAGCCATTTGTAGAGGGCTGTACATAGTGACATAAAGTGCCAGCTGACGCGCCAAGGTAGTATTGGCATGCGTATGGCTGTTCGGATTCAACTTATTGATGTCCATTTCAAAGATACCGGGCGTATAGTCCATCGGACCACCCTGCAAACGGGTAAACGGAAGTACCGTTGTGTGGAAGGGCTTGTTACCAGCAAAAGCCTCGTACTCCGTGCCTCGGGCAGATTCATTGCCTATCAGATTGGGATAGGTACGGCATAAACCGGTCGGACGTACCGCTTCATGGGCATTGACCATTATCTTGTGTTTGGCAGCTTCGGTCACGGCGTATAGGTAATGGTTGTTCATCCATTGTCCATAGTGATGCTCACCACGGGGAATCATATTGCCTACGTAGCCACTCTTTACCGAATTATATCCATATTTATTCATCAGACGGTAGGCAGCTTCCATGTGCCGCTCATAGTTACGGACGGAAGCCGATGTTTCATGGTGCATCATCAGACGGACGCCCTTGGAATGAGCATATTCATTCAGATACTTGATGTCAAAATCGGGATAAGGAGTCACGAAATCGAAAACATAATCCTTGGAATTACCGAACCAGTCTTCCCAACCCGTATTCCAACCCTCCACCAATACCTGGTCAAAACCGTGTTCGGCAGCAAAGTCTATGTACTTCTTCACATTAGCCGTGTTGGCCGGGTGAATGCCGTTCGGTTTCACCTTGGAATAGTCCGTATCATCCAGTTTCACAGAAGGGAGGTCAAAAGTATATGCCCAGGGCTTTCCCCCTGCAATCATTTCCCACCATACGCCGACATATTTCACCGGCTTAATCCAGGAGGTATCATCATACTTGCAAGGCTCATTCAGATTGAGAATCAAATTGGAGGCCAGTATCTCGCGGGCATCATCACTGACTATGACCGTACGCCAGGGAGTATGGCAGGGAGACTGCATATACCCTTTATTTCCTTGGGCATCCGGAGTCAGCCAGGATTCAAAAACGAGGTTCTTGTCATCTAGGTTGAGATGCATGCAAGAGTAGTCCACCAAGGCTGCCTCGTGCAGGTTAAGGTACACTCCATCAGCTGTTTTAAGCTGTATGGAAGTCTGGACACCCGTCGGCGAAAAGACAGTTTGTGACGCATTGTCACTCACAGCTCCCTGCAGCAGTCCACGGATTTCAGAGAGTTTGGACTCCGTGTAATCATATTCCTGGGTATCATAATCTCCCGGAATCCACCAGGCAGTATGGTCGCCGGTCATGGCAAACCGGGAATGCTCTTCCTTTATCACAAAATAAACCAGATTCTTCTGTTGCGGAAACTCATAACGGAATCCCACGCCGTCATCATATACCCGAAAACGGATATTCATAAAACGAGTGGTAGACGGTTGTTCAAGTTCTACCAGCAATTCGTTGTAGTGGTTGCGGATATCTTTTGTCTCCCCCCACACCGGTTGCCAGGTTTCATCGAAAGTGGAAGTAGAAGTCCTTACTACTTTGAAACCATCCATCAGGCTGGTAGTTCCTTTCAGTTCCAATCCCAACGTACTGGGATTGATGACAGGAGCCCCTTTATAATCCACCTGATAGGCTGGTCTCCCGTCTTTTGTCAGTTCAAAATCCAGCTTCACCATGCCCGAAGGGGATGAAATGCCTTCAGCATTCCCCGCCAGGGCAGAAAAAAACAAAGCCGCGCTAAGTACAAATTTCTTCATAATAATGATATGTTTTTTGTGTTAATAGATAAACTCAATGATATGTTCCTTTCCATCATCCGGCAACCTCAGCAGGCAGGTCCCCTGCTTCTTGTCGGGACACCAGGCAGTTATCGTAAACTCTGTCTCCCGATTTTCTTCCAGCTTTCCGACATTCGTTTTCTTGATTTTCTGACCGTCCAGCAAAGCTGTTTTCGGCATCTGTTCCGTATAGATGCAGAACATCAGGTTTCGTTGGCCGGGTAAGCTATATTTCTCACCAGTCCGTGTACCTACTTTCAGCGTATAGCCTTTGTCGGTAGTCTGGCAAGTAATAGGAGTGCGCATGAACTCTCCACGCAAATATCCTAAATCAGTTCCTGCATCTTCATAAAGCGAGAAGGTAGTTTCACTGCCCGCTGCAGCAGGAAATATCTCAAACGTAACCGGATAGACCGGTTTCTCATCCGTATAGTTCATGACCGGCATTTGAGGTATGATACTTCCCTGCTTTACAAACATAGGAATAGTATTGAGGGGAGCATCCACCGTCATCCATTGCTCACCGCTATATGCTGTGTGTTTGTTGTTGTAGTCAATCCAAGTTCCTTCAGGAAGATACACATTCTTGTTTCGCGCTCCTTTCTTTACCACCGGAGCAACCAGCAGTTCGCTGCCAAACATGAACTGGGCATCCGTAGAGAACGTTTCCATATCTGCCGGATATTCCAGAAACATCGGTCGCATGAGAGGCAACCCCGTTTCGTGTGCTTCGCGGGCATACGTATAGATATAAGGCAAAAGACGATACTTCAATTCGATGGCTGCCTTGGCATTCTTCTCGGCCTCTTCGCCGAACAGCCACGGCTCCACAGCCACGTTGCCCTCATGATGAATGCGGCTCAGGGGATTGAAAGCGCCCATCTGTATCCACCGCGTATAAAGTTCAGCCATCGCAGGATAATCCTCTATATCTCCGCAATAACCGGTAATGTCACAAGTAGTAAAAGGAATAATTCCCAAACCGGCAGACAACAGTACCGGAATCTGATTGGCCATCTGTCCCCAACCCTGCGTCACGTCATCACCGTTTCCACAGTCACCGGTCCAGCCGAAAGTATAGCGTTGCAAGCCCGCAAAAGCGGCACGTGTCATCTGAAATACGCGACGGTTAGGATTCCGTTTTTCAAACTGCTCCTTCACCACCTTATCCCACGTAAGACCATAAACATTGTGAATCTCATCATGCATGCCCAAATGGTGTTTCATCACCAGGCGTTCCGTCTGCTCCTCATTGCTCCAGGCAGGTTCACCCATATCAGTCCAGAAACCGGCAATGCCATCATCAATGGGCTTCTGCTGATAAGCTCCCCACCAGTCTGCCACAGCAGGAAGGGTGAAGTCCACTACTCCACAATTACCACCCCAGGGCCAGGGCATGTCATAACTCCTGCTGTTGGTGGAGTCCTTTACCAGATACCCTAACCTATCGGCTTCCTCCCATTGCCGCTTATTGGCTTGTGAAATGACCGGATCTTGCGAAACCACCACCTTGAAGCCCATATCCTTGAGGTCTGCAAGCATCTTTTTCGGATTCTCGTAGTTCCCTTTCCGCCACTCAAAATCCTGCAAATACTGTGTCCAGCCTATGTCCTGGTAAATAACATCACAAGGAATTCCGCGCTTACGATAGCCTTCAGCTATTTCATAAGACAATTTCTCGCTCGTCAGCAGTCCCCGGCATTGTGCAAAGCCCAATGCCCATTTAGGAGGCATTATGGGTTTTCCCGTCAGGTCGACATATTGTTTCATGATTTCCTTATAATCCTTCCCGAAGATAAAATAATAAATCATCTCTCCCCCAGGAGCCTCGAAACTGTAGTAATCGCGGCTTTCCGTACCAAACTTAAATTCGGTCTTATACGTATTGTCCAGGAAAATACCATAACGATAACTGCTCATAAAGAACGGAATACTCTTGTAGAGCGGGTCCTCAACGGTACTATAACAAGGCTTGTCACTGTTCCACATCTTGTAGGCTTCGCCGCGACGGTCCAGCTTGCCGGTCTTTTCTCCCAAGCCGAAGAAGTGTTCGTCACGACGGAGGGTCTTGTATTCCAATTTGCGCTGCCCGTTACTGATATGCCCCTTATCGGCATAATCACTGAACAGCAGTTTCTGATACTTGTCGAATATCTGTAAGTTAAACGGAGACTTGTTTACCCGGATACGGAGTTTAGGGGTAAAAATCTCGTAGCAGGCATTCTGTTCGTCCACATGGACGGTACCGACATCCTCCAGGTCCTCATTGACGACGGCAAAGGAAGGATTATTCCGCTGGAAACTACCGTCGGGAGAAAACCATATACGTACCGTAGACTGACTACACAGACGTAATTGTATGGCAGAACTGTCATTTAAATAGAAGGTCACACTGCGGTCGTCACTGGTATAAGAAGTGCAGTCTCCGGTGCGGTTCTGTGCATTCGCATATACTGAAAATGCACAGACGGCAAAAAATAAAAATATATATTTCTTCATTACCATAATCTGTTTGTTCCTTTATTGGATATTCTTATTCCATCACAAGCATGCTCCAGTACTTCAGCAAGGGCAAGGTAAAGGTAACCGTGCCGTCCTTCTGTTCGAATGACAGTTCCTGCGAAGCACCGGCATGGAAATCGGGCGATGCAACCCATATCTTGTTCACTTTACCGGAAACATTCATCTTCAACGGCACGTCGGACACCAGACGCGGTTCGGGCATTGTTCCGTTCAAATCCCTCCAGCTTAAGTTATCCGCATTGAGGAAGTTGAGCAGATGAATGACTTGCCTGCCATTTACATTCTTGGCATATACAGTGATGGCAGACTTCTGCGGCGGCCATGCATTCAGAGAAAGATTCCGCGCAGCATCCGTACAGTTCAGAGAAACGGAAATCTCCGCCTCCGTATCTTTATCACGAAGCAGGTTCTGATAAGCCGTCATAAAGTCATAATAACGAATCATGGCTGTTTTCAGTACATCGTTCATCTGCAAAGCCGTGCTTGGAAAGTACTCGCGGCATAGCATGTGGTCACCCAATTCCAAATGAGAGCCTCCCAAAGCAAATATCACAGCATCCGTCAGCAGCACACCCGGTGTATTGAACTCACCGGTACTGCTACCTGCCTTGTCATAGTTCATATATGCGGCAAACACCGTTTTCAAGGCATGGTTGCCATACTGGTCGTTCGCTTTGATAATGGTGTGCAGATCCTTGAAGCCTGCCTCATCGCCCCATACTTCATTATAAAGGAAATCCACTTTACCCGTACCAGCTATCTGGGAAGCTCCATAGCTGGAGACGGCATTCATCACCAAACGCTTGTCCGGATGCTTCTGTTTCATGGCTTCGATGAACGAGGCATATCCCTTAGGCAGATTTACCTTATTGCCATCATAGTCATAGCGGTCACCCCGGTTTCCCAGTTGGTCTATCTGATAACCGTCAAAGTCCAGATTGGCATAAACATCATCGTTTCTCTGGGCAATATATGCCTGCCATTCCGTATTGGCGGGATTGAGCAGGAAGATATTACTTTTCCAACTGGAGGGCAAGTCATGCGAATCCTTATCCATGCGTCCCGTGTTCTTGAATATGTACCATTCTTCCTTTACCCCGTCGGAAACGGCATCGTCCAAAGCTCCGAAACATAGATTGTAGAACATGGACTTCATGCCCAGGCTGTGTTGTGTAGAGATATACTTCTTCACTACCTCGGTATAGACCTCCCGGTTGGCAATGTCCTTATAGACCTCGTCCAGATGCTCACGCGTACCGCCCAACGGCCAATGATGCTTGTTGTGCCAATCCTGAAACTGTACCCCGTTAATGTGGCAACGGTTCAGGAAAGCCATCTCCTTCTCTATCACTCCATCCATCTTTTTCGAAGCATCAAAAGTGGCAACGAAACCATAACGTGGAAAACGTGTCCAGTCACTGGATACATCTACGGCAATAGTACCAAGAATAACCTCTGTTCCATTCTCTTTTGTACGGTATACATCCACCAGATAACCGGTATAATCGGTTGCCGGAGCAGTCCAAGTCCAAGTAGTACCGACAGCAGCCTGCTCCGATACAACCTTGTCCATTGTCCGGTAGCGGATTTTAGCTCCGGCAGGAAGGGCGTCAGCTGTAAAAGAAACACTCTCGCCCGGCCGGTAACATGCCTTGTCGGTAGTGAGGTTGACCGTCAAGTCCGAGGTGACTGGGGTTACTTCCGTAACCCCTCCACTCTCTCCGCCTCCACCGGTACCGCTACCGGTATCATCACTCTCCTTGCTGCATGCAACCAGCAGCAAGGCTACCATTGTTGTATAAACTATCTTCTTCATCTATTGTAGATACCTATTGTTTCACGATTGAAATTGTCTCTTCCAGCTGATTCAAAGTAATCAGATAGGAACCTGCTGTCGTAATCTTCCACTTCTGGTCGATGCCGCCTACCATCACGTCCAGATATTGCGCTTTGAACGCTTCGTCTGATTTATCAAGGAAAAGCATCGGTTCTGTTTCTCCTGCAGGCTGTTTGTCTGCTACAGCCGGCATGAACCAGGCTCCATTCCAATCTTCCTGCTTATCACAAGTAAATTTCAACTCACCGGCATTCAGCGTACCTTTCCAAGTAAACACATACGGATTATCCGTTGTCTGCATCGGCGTAGCATCACCAATCGTCCAACCGGCCGGAGTAGCATCACCTACCATATAAATCATCTCATACGGAGTAAATTCGCTCATCATCATGCGTTCCTTACCACTACGGATATCCATGCAAATCTTGTAGGCCTTGCCGCATTCCCCGTCTTTCAGCACCCATTTATTGTCCGGGTCGAACCCTTTCACAAACACCACTTCTGTATCGGTATAAGCAGCATCGGCATTCTTGGCCTTATACATGTTCTCCCAACTTCCATCGGAGGTTCCGAACTTGAATTCCCCTCCTTTGCCCACTTCAAAGAACTTGCCGAAGCGGAACAAGTATGGGTCGAGCACATCTTGTTTCATCTTCACGAATCCCCAATCCGTAGCGTTACCCACAAAATAAAGCTGGTCGTAGGCAGGTGCCAACGTCTCTGTCTGGGTCAATGTAAGAACACCGGTAAACAGATTGGCTTCGACGATGTAATTATGGTCTTCTTCGACAACAAAAGGTTCATCCGGCTGGTCATCACTGCTACGAAGAACCAGCAATCCATCTGTTCCTTTGTTGTAAGAGGGCAGGAATGAGCCTAAGGTCGTGATGAACTTAAATTCACCGGCCACAAGCCGGCCCGTCCATGTAAAGATACCATTGTCCTTGCGGGTCATCTCTGTCGCATCATCGGCACTCCAGCCGCCCGGAGTGGCACTACCTATCAGATAAAGGGTGGATGTGAGCGGTTTATAGGCTGTAACACTGAAAGCAGTGGTAGACACCTGTTTTTCGTCCCGTTCCGTTACAGTAGCTGTCAAGCGCGCTTCCAACGAAATGTTCTCCCCGGCAGTTGCCCCAAAATGGTTGCGCAGGATGTCATTCAATTCCTCCACGCTCTTTTTCCATGAGTATTCTTGTACGGCATTCTCCACAGCTACATAAGAATCTGCAAAATCACTGCCGGTCTTGGCCAATTCCAGCGTATAAGAAATTTTATTACCCGTCCCATAATTGGTTCCCGTAGTCCAGGAAAGCTCCAGGGCATCATCGGCATGTGCCTGCTCATTCAAAACAACTTCCGTCTTGCTGGCCGTCAGTACAAGTTCATTCTGTCCTTTATCCAATTCCATGTAATCATCATCTACACAAGCAGATAAGGCTGCACAGCCCAGTAAGGCAAATACAAGGTGTGAAATATATTTCTTCATATTCTTCTGATTAAATTAATTAATAACCCGGGTTCTGCACCATTAAGGTATTAGCATCCATCTCCGTCTGCGGAATAGGGAACAGCAAGCGGTTCTTGTTCACGTTGCTCTTTCCAATGGAATGCAGGAATTTAATGGCATACTCTCCATTGTTGACACGAATCATGTCGAACCAGCGATGCCCTTCGAAAGCTAGTTCCATGCGGCGCTCATGGATAATCTTTTCACGCATGGTTTCCTGTGACAAGCCCGAAACCTCCGGCAGTCCGGCACGCTTACGTACAATATTCAAAGGCACGGCAGCCTGGTCAGGGCGTCCCATTTCATTCAAAGCTTCGGCCTTCTTCAGCAGGACGTCCGCATAACGATAAATCACGAAGTTGGCAGGATTGGTATTGTATTCCGGAGAAACCGTTTTCGACACCAGAAACTTGCGTACATTGTATCCCGTATTGGAATAAGAGCTTTTGTAAGCCTTACCGTCAAAATCCGGACATCCGGCATAAAGCACGGTCAAATCCTTACGTTTGTCACCGCTCTCATATTGACCCACAAATTCTTTTGTAGGCTGGTTCCAGCCATAACTGCCGGCAACAAAGTCCGAATTACGGGGACCCATGAAAGTAGAAAGCCAGGAAGACTGCGGATTGTTTCCCCAAAAATCATATTCCGTATTGCCCGAATACTGGACCTCGAACAAAGATTCCGGCCCGTTATTGACCAATGCATCGAAATTGTCCTCATACTTGCAGGAAGAAAGGTCATACCCCAAATTTGTTATCTCATCACACAAATCAGACACCTCCTGATAATATTCCGTATGATTAGGAGCCAGCGTCAGATAAATATCTGCCAACATGGCCAAAGCTGCATCTTTGCAGGCACGTCCCACGTTCTCGTCGTCGTAAGAAGACTTGGCAGGAAGCAGGTCAACCGCATTCTTACAATCGGAAATTATCTGGGCATAAGTCTCTTCGACTGTAGCGCGTGCAATGTCTGTCGGTTCTCCCGGATTATAAGGAGCCAAACGCAGTGGAACACCACCGTACAGACGTACCAATACATAGTAATAATGTGCACGGAGAAAATAAGCCTCTCCCAGACAGCGGTTCTTGATTTTCTCTGACACGGCTTCAGCCTCCAGAAGACTATTCAACACAATGTTGCATTGTCCTATCCCCACCCAGGGAGAACGCCACATGTACAATGCCATGCCATTGTCGCTCTGCGTTATGAAGTTAGAAGCTTGTATCGTTTCAAGGCCGTCGGTACCGCCACCGGCACCCACCAGACTGTTACCCGCCACAATATCCAGTGTCCAGATACGCTGGTTGTACATATTGGAAGACTGAAGGGTGCGATAGCAGGCATTGGTCAGAGCAATGGCCACATCATCGGTCACCGTCGTTTCCGGGTCAACCGTATTTTTAGGAGACTTGTCCAGAAAGTCGCTGCAGGAAGCCAGCAGCAATACTGCCAGCATATATAGTAAATTTGTTATCTTTTTCATATCCGAGTCAATCATTAAAAGTTAAAGTTTAATCCTAAGCTGAACGTACGGGAAATGGGGTAACGGTTCTGGTCTATTCCGTTAATACCCACTTCAGGGTCGAAACCGGAATATCCGGTGATGGTAGCCACATTCTCACAAGATAGGGAAAGGCGTGCATTCTCAATCTGGGCTTTCTGTAACCACTGCTTCGGGAAAGTGTATGAGAGTGTGATATTCTTCAAACGCAGATAAGAACCATTCTCCACAAAGCGGTCTGACACGCGTGTATTCTGATTGGGGTCGCCGAACACGGCACGCGGCATCGAATTGCTGGTCCCCTCTCCTTGCCAACGCTTCAGTACGTCGGTAGTCTGGTTATAGGCAGCTGCCATACCGGTATTGTCGATATTGTTGGCATTGTATATCTTATTTCCGGCTATACCTTGTAAGAAAACAGAAAGTTCGAAACCCTTATAGGAAAGGCTATTGTTCATGGAGAACAGCCAACTTGGGTTCGGGTTACCGATGACGGTACGGTCACTATCATTGATGACACCATCGTTGTTCAAATCCCTGAAACGGATATCACCCGGCTCAGCTCCCGGCTGCACGGCATGTGTATTCACTTCAGACTGGTTCTGGAAGATTCCGTCCGTAACATAGCCGTAGAAGACATTAATGGGATAGTCCTTTGCCAGCATCGTTACATAGGAGTTATTGATTTGGTTAATGTAATAAGGAACGTCGCTGTTCAAATCCTTAATTTTATTCTTGTTGTAAGTGGCGGTCAGGTTCGTTTCCCATCCCAGTTCACCGGTAAGATTGATGGTATGCAGACTCATTTCAATACCTTGATTACGTACTTTTCCGGCATTGGTATACGTGGTTGTAGTATCTTCAAATCCCGATGTGATGGGGATAGACGCCTTTACCAGCATGTCTCTCGTCTCCTTCAGATAAGCATCGAACGAGAACATAACGCGTGAATTGAACAGTGAGGCATCAAAACCGATGTTGGTTTGTGCCACCTCTTCCCAATGGATATACGGGTTGGCGAGAGTAGAAGAAACCAGCGCTGTCTGATTGCCGCTCGAAATGCCGAAAGGATATACACTGGTATTGTAGGATGCCAGATAGCTGTAGTTTCCAACACTTGCCTGGCTACCGGTCACACCGTATCCCGCACGCACTTTCAAGTCATTGATATAGTCGTTTTTTGGAAACCACTTTTCCTGAGAGGCACGCCATGCCACAGATACGGAAGGGAAAGTACCCCAGCGATGTTTCTTACCGAAACGGCTGGAACCGTCACGACGAATGGTTGCAGTCAGCAAATAGCGGTCTTCGTAAGAGTAGTTGACACGTGCCATGTAAGAGAGCAATGCCCACTCTGTCTCGTTTCCACCGATGGCATACATTTCCTCGCCATTATCCATTTCGTGCACATTGTCGAACATAAACACATTCTTCTGCGCATTCAGGTAGTCGTTGGTGTTCCATTGGGCAGACATACCGGCCATCAATCCCACACGATGTTTTTCTGCAAAAGTATGGTCGAATAGGAAATAGTTGTCCCACAAATAAGTGAACGACTTGTTATCGCTCTTATAACGTGAAGTCTCCTCTGTGGGAGTGGGTTTCCAGTTATACTTGGGGGTAAAGTTGTCTATGAACCAGAATTTGGCATCGTAGCCGAAAGTACTTTTAAACTTAAGCCATTTGGTAAAAGTAAGTTCTGCCGTCAAGTTGGCCAGGAAGTTATATCCATCAGTCTGACTCTTGTTCAGTTCCGTCGGTCCAATGGGGTTGCGCGTGCTGCCATACCATTCCGAGTTACCATCAGGACCACTCCAACTGCCATCTTCATTCTTCACCGGATAAATGGGGAGCGCTTTCAGCGCATCACCTATATTATAGCTGCCCGACTTCTTCGTATCGGCACTGAACGTAATGTTATTGGAGAACTTCAACCATTTCAAGACTTGCGCATCACTGTTGGACTGGAATGTGAAGCGACGGTAATTCACACTCTTCACGATACCGGACTGATCCAGAAAACCACCGGACACATAATAATGGGATTTCTCGTTACCGCCGGAATAACTTACCGTATAGTTCTGCATCACACCCGTACGGAGCAATTCATCCATCCAGTCGGTACCTGCACCCAATTCAGAAGGATTGGCCCATTCCGGATTAGGATTGCGTCCACTGTTCACCATCATGTCATTACTCAACTCGGCATACTGCGCCGCGTTCAATAAAGAAGGTACGTTCGTAGCATTCTGGAAAGAGTAATTGGCAGATACAGCAAGTTTTCCTTTTCCTTCCGTACCGCGTTTGGTGGTAATCATCACAACTCCATTAGCTCCCCGGGAACCGTAGATGGCTGTGGCCGAAGCATCCTTCAATACATCCAAACGTTCCACATCGGCCATATTTAAGGAAGACAAGCCCAAGTCGGTAGGCACTCCGTCAATCACGACCAGCGGGTCGCAGTTGTTGATAGAACCCAAACCACGAATCTTGATGGATACATTGTCTCCCGGTTTACCGGCATCTACAATCTGCACACCTGAGATTTTTCCCTGGATGGCTTGTCCCAAATTGGATACGGGGGAATCCTTGATATCCTTGTTACCGATGGAGGACACTGCTCCTGTAAGGTCGCTTTTCTTCATGGTGCCATACCCTATCACCACCACTTCATCCAGCATTTCGGCATCTTCAGACAAAACTACCTGAAGCTGTTTCTGTCCCTTCACCTGCACCTCTTGAGTCTTATAGCCTACAAATGAAACGACAAGAGTACCGTTCGAAGACATGTTCAAAGAGAAATCACCGTCAATACCGGTTATTGTCCCATTTGTGGTTCCTTTTTCCATTACACTGGCGCCAATAACCGTTTCACCGGTCTGGTCTTTCACTACACCTTGTACTGTAATTTGCTGTGCGAACATGCACATCGGAAGTAACATTCCTATCAGACAAACCATCATCCGTAGCCTGCTGATTGGCATTTTGTACTTTTGCATAATATAAGAATTTAAAGTTAATAATAAAAACATAAATCACATGTGTCACTCTTTCCGAAGGAACAATGCAAATGTATCAGATAAGAGAAGCCAATAGTGGAGGAAAGAGTAAAAAAGTAGTGGTTTACATCATTCAAAAAGGCTTAAACCACTATATATCAATAATATATAAAATTATTACCCAACTAAAAAAGTAGTGAAAATATAAGGGTAAAAGAGACACTTCCAAGCTTCAAAACCCCTATTCTCAGTTCTTCGACTTGCCAATTGTCATCACTTCCTGTTCCAACAAGTCGCGGTCACCGGCAGCCTTGTTGCGAACCTTCGTACGATAGTTATAAATGGTGGTAACAGAATACCGAAGGAACTGGGCTATCTTCACGCTGTCAGTAATGCCCAAACGTATCAATGCAAAGATGCGCAACTCTGTATTCATCCGTTCGCCGGCTTTCAAGGATATTTGCTCATCATCGGCAAGCAGGGCATTGAAGTCTTCTACAAAAGTAGGAAACAGCTGCAGGAAGGTATTATCAAAGTTGGTATAGAATTCCTTTAATTCCCCCTCTATGAATTTAGAAGACTTGATGTTCTTGTAGAGTTCCTCCACATTTCCGGTAGCGGCAATCTTTCCCAGCGACCGGCGGTAATTGTCCATCTTTTCCAAATAGACCGAGCACTGGTCCATATAACGGCCGATATACTCCTCCTTCAGATAGGAGTTTTCGGCAATGCTGTGGTTGGCCTCCTTGAGTTGTGCATTGGAAAGGTGAAGCTCATCATTCAGCTCCTTCAACCGTTTGTTGGCGTCAATCACTTCCCTGCGGGCGGCAGCCACTTTCTTCATCTGCTTGTATACATAAAATATGGCAAGTAACAGAAAAAATGAAAGCAGGCTGATAGATACCAGTGCCCATTTCATCTGCTCCTGCTGCTTCTCCGTCTTTTGCTGGTAAGCATCATTAATGATGGGAAAGATTTCCAGAATCTCCAGCTTGCGCAACCGGGCATTGCAGGCGGCTGCATCTTCCATACATATCTTTACATAAGAATAGGCACGCTCGATGTCTCCTTCCTGGTAAAGCAGTACGGCGAGCTTGCGTAAAGAGATATATTCACGGACAGCGGTTTTCATATCCGCCATAGCAGAAACAATCAGGTATTCCTTTTCCTTCTCTTTGTCCCCTTTCAGCCGGTAAGACTCTGATAAAGTATAGGCACAAATCGCAACGTCGTGTTCATAGTCCTTCTGCAGCGCCAGATAATCCGTCAGCAAACGGATGGCCTTGTCATATTCATTGCGTACATTATACTGGTCGGACTGAATCAAGGTATGTATCAGAAGATTATCTTTATTGACCAACAGCAACGAATCACGATATTTGTCCGTAAGCTCCGTATAAAGCTTCTTTTCATATGCCGTCACGGCATAATCGGCCATAAGGCCATAGACCGTACGGTAGATATGGTAATAATATGGATGGATATCCACCGGCAACCGGTCTATATGGATATTCCGCATCAAATCCATAACTTCCTTATACATACCGGTCATTCCCAAAACATCTGCTTTATTCATGCGGGCATTGTCTATGTATTTCCGGTTTCCAAGACGTATGGCTATCTGTTCCCTTTCCTCGGCCATGTGCAATGCAGAATCCGTATTGAACGAACGGTACTCATCCAGCAATGTGCCAAGAATGGCAAAACGTTCTTCATCCGGTATCTGTCGATGCAACTGTCTTTTCAGTTCCACCAGTTTCAGCTCTTTCTGCTCCATATATATGGGACGCTCCTTTATCGCCTGGTCCAGTTTCAGCAGCAAAGAATCCGCCCGGCTGCTGTCTGCAGCATGAAGGCGGCACATACAGATGGTGCAAAGACACAAGAATATGATTATATTTTTCATCCGGCTTTCCGATTAGTTAAAGGCAATACTTTTTGAGAATCCTCATGCAAAAGTAATTAAAATACCATAAAAACCTATTCTACTATCATTAAAAGCTCGAAAGCAGAGTGATAAAAAGGCATACTGCAAGCAAAAGAATCAAAATATTGAATTACCTTTACGGAAAATCCAAAGAAAGACCATATCATAATATCATCCGAGCATCATGAATATACACACATTTATTGCCAATTATCAGGAAGCTTTCGGCCAACACGCCGAACTCCCCATCGCCTTTTGGTATTCAGACCGAATGGGGGCATCTACAGAGAAAGTAACCGGTTGTCTCTTCAAATGCATGAAACAAGTCAGAGACGGCAAAACCGTCAGTCTCAGCAACGAAACAATCACCTGCGGAGGAGGCAAGTTCTATACCGGATTTACAGAAATGCCCGAGCGCGTCCCGGGTTTTGTCTCCTTGAAAGAGAAATACAAGAAGACTCCCGAAATGGTGGTAGATTTTGTCAATGAGCTACAGATTTCCAGAACTGACAAAACCTATCTGCATTTTGCCCGCATAGACAAGATACCTTCCTTTGATGAAGTGGAAGGACTGCTGTTCCTGCCAACTCCCGACATTCTATCCGGACTGGCGACATGGACCTTCTTCGACAACAATGCATCGGATGCCGTGGCAGCCCCATTCGGCTCCGGCTGTTGCTCCGTCATTACCCAAACCATCATTGAAAACCGGAAACAAGGGAAACGCACTTTCCTGGGATTCTTCGACCCCTCCGTCCGCCCATACTTCGAAGCGGACTTATTGAGCTTCACTATCCCCATGTCCCGGTTCAAGGAGATGTATCACACCATGCGTGAAAGCTGTCTGTTCGATACACATGCCTGGGGAAAAATCAGGGAAAGGATACAGCTTTCCCAATCAAGGGACGTGCATATCCTCTCCTCTCCCATTTCCTTCCCCATCCTTCCGGACATTTATCTGCAGGAAATCAGAATAGAAGATGCCGCAGCCATCTACCATGCCATCGACACACACCGGGATTACTTAAGAACATGGCTGCCATTTGTGGATAATATGCGCACAACAGCTGATGAAGAAGCTTTTTTACGTCAGGTACTATCTGCTCCTGCCGAACGAAATGAACCTATATTCGGTATTTGGAACCAGCAGCATGAAATCTGCGGACTGATAGGTTTCCATTTCTCCGATTTCGACAACCACCGTACAGAACTCGGCTATTGGCTACTGCCGGAATACCAGCACCGGGGCATCATTACTGAAAGTGTCCGCAAGCTGTGTCTGTGGGCCGTACAAGAAAAAGAGATAAAGCGGATACAAATTCGCTGTGCCGTGGGCAATGCAGCCAGTAACGCGGTACCGGTTCGCCTCGGTTTCATCCATGAGGGAACAGAACGTTGCGGAGAACTGCTGGCTTCTGGAGAATATACAGACATACATATATACAGCATCTTGAAAGAAGAAGTGCTGGCCAACCTCAAACGATAAAATATCAAATTATATATCAACTATTGAAATTATACATGGAACAACAACCTCATCTCAATGACCACAACAAGCAGGAGTACCCTCCTATGCATACAGCAGAAATGAACACATCCTTAATTAATCAACTATAATACAGAGCATTAAATCATATACTAAAAAATCATAATTGCGCATTTATCTTACGCAAATCAATTTACGCACTCTTTTACGCACCTAAATTTGCGCAAAGACAATAAAAAGAGTAACCCCGAAAAACGAGATTACTCCCTCAAAAAAGATAATGAATAGAGAAGTATCGCCATACTTCTCTAGTACTTAAAGAATCATATACAACTTTGAGTAAGTCAATCTTACCCATTGTCATATATCAATAAATATCTCATTCATTTTCATATCACGCATATATCTTTCCGAATAAGAAATCGGTGAAGGATTGAGATAATAGCCCCATACGTGAGGCAAACCATTTTCTTTTAAGCAATCTTCAAAGAAAGCACCAATCAAAGAAATTACGGAAGTACATGAAGATACTTCGCAAATAGACACCTTCTGTTGGTATTTAACCGATATTTCTGATACAAAACTTTTTAAAGTAGTAAAATCGCACTGTTCTTTACGCTTATTAAAATTGACGACAGCAAAGGTAAGCAAATAGCCCTCATTCATGCAGTAACCGAATATTGGAATATAACGGAAATCTTTTTTCATAATATCCGTTTGTAGTTCTTTTATTACTCTTTTCTCTACGCAATCAATATCATTAACTCCTATCAACGCAAATCCATACCGTAAGTATCGCCACAAATTTTCAACAACAATTTCATCAAATGGCATTAATGGATGATTATTATTGCTGGAAGCCCCAAGTAATTTTTGCACAAAGTTCATACTTAAATATTTTATAATTTATATACATCCTATTACCAATACTCTAAAAGTGCAATTATGCCCCTATTAATTCATCATTTGCATTGCACTGATAGACTTTTCTTTTCTCCTTTCATATTCACGCACAAGACTTTCATCTCCTGTCGCCCTTGCAATTTCAACAGCCCTCTGATATAGGATAACTATACGTTGTTTTAACGCCACACCACTCAACCCCGTATTCCCACCTCTTTCACGATATAGTTCGGCTAATTCATCAACAGTTTCACGTAACTCGTTTTCTACGTTAAGTAACTTCATTGTTAAATCATTTTGCCTGTTTCTTTCCTCTCTATCCCTATCAGATTCTTTATCTTCATCAGTGTCATAATTGTAATATTGCTCAGTTGTACTGGAGTTGATATTTGTCGGAATATAATCATATTCTGATGATTCATTGGAAAACATTCCCAATTTAAAGAATAAAACAAATACGCCACAAACTATTGACAGTATAAATACTCCTATTTTTGTGCCACTATTAAACGAAGACTGTGTTACTGGTTTCAAATCTTCTTGATTGTTATTTGATTTAAACTCTGACATGGGAAAACCACATTCGGGACATTCATTTGTGTCCTTTTCCACCATTGTAGAACATTCAGGGCATTGTGCTTTTGCCTTTTCTACAACAAGAGGAAAACCGCATTCTGGACATTTACTAACCGTTTTTTCTATCAATGCTCCACATTCGGGGCAAGATATTAATGTCTTTAATGAAATAGATGTAGATACACCACAATGTATGCAATTTTTCGATTTGTCAGAAATTTGTGCACCGCAATTGGAACAATTAATAAGTGCCATACTACTTATAGTTTATATAATTGGAAACTTGGGATTCAGTTCTCTAAAGAAAAAATTAAAAACAGAACATTAAAATGTATCATTCCCATCTTTATCTACAAAGCCTTTTTTATCACCTTTTGTAACAACTGCCAATCCCTCTGAAAAACTTTCAGTAAAATCATATTTACAAAGAATTGCTAATTCTCCTTTTTTGTTAATAAAACCTTCTTTGCCATCTTTATTAACACGAGCTAATCCTTCTGAAAAGCTACTAGCAAGATTGTAGATGCAAGAAATAACCATTTCTCCGTTTTTGTTGATAAAACCTTGTTTATTATCCTTTGCAACAACTGCCAATCCTTCTGAAAAGCCCCAAGCCATGTCATAAATGCAGGGAATCACCAACACTCCTTTCTTGTCAATAAAACCATACAACCCATCACCATTAGTTACCACTGCTAATCCTTCCGAGAAATCGCTACCCCAAAAAGCCTGTTCATAGGATGTTTTATACGTGCAAGGTATTACAACTTCCCCTTTCTTATTTATAAATCCAAACTTTCCATCCTGTAGTACTCTACACAAACCCTCTGAAAAGTTTCCAACCATATCATAGTTACAAGAAATAACCATCTCTCCCTTTATATTAATAAAACCATTCATATCATTTTGCATAACCTCTGCCATGCCATCAGAAAAGTTCCCAACTCTATCATAAACACAAGGTATTACCTGCTTGCCTTTTTTATCAATAAACCCCTCCAATTCATCCACTCTTACTCTCGCCAATCCCTCAGAGAAGTTTTCTGCCATATTATAAACACAAGGAATCACCAATTCTCCTTTTTTGTTAATAAAGCCATACTTATTATCCTCCACAACTAACGCTAGCCCTTCAGAAAAACCCTCAAGAATATTCCATTTATCTTTTTCAGATATAATCAATTCTCCTTTTTTATTAATAAAACCATGTATCTCATCCGATTGAACTTTTGCCAAACCATCTGAAAAGGCATTAACATAATAACACTTTTCTATAGTTTTTCCAATCCCCCTCATATCAGCTTTATCATCCTGCATTTTCCAAATGACTATACTTATAATAGAAAACGCTAATACTGATAATAATATCAAACAGTTTTTTTTAGTCTTTGAACACCCTTTTGCAAGTGTAACTAAAGAATAACCGCATTTAGGGCAAACAGATGCCTTATCAGACACCATACTCCCACATCCTTCACATTTAATTAAAGCCATACTTACATTTATATATCGTTACTATATTAATTCACATCTCCAATGGTGTCTTTGCCATATTTATCAACAAAACCAATTTGCCCATACAAACTAATAACAGCTAAGCCATCTGAGAAATACGTATTATTAATAGGAGTATATTTGCATGGAATAATCTCCTTCCCTGTTACATCAATAAAACCTAATTTACCATCACGAGAAACAGCAGCCATCCCATCCGAGAAAGGTCCCATTGCTTCATATTCTTCAAATCTAATATTCCCCTTCGTATCAAGGAATTTGCAACAAGAGTTATTTTCTGACCATACACGAACAAAACCATTTGAAAAATCCTCAATTTCATTCCCTTCATTCCAATATGTATAATATTTCAATGGCACAACTTCCCTTCCTGTCTTGTCTATAAATCCCCAAAGAATATCATTAGTTCCCGAATACGTGCCAACAGCAAACATCCCATTGGAACAAGATTTTATTTCATCGCATTGATATGAAAAGATAGGATTTCCCTTTGTATCTATGATAGTCCATTCATCAGAATAAATATCAATTTTAACAGCAGCCAACCCTTCCGAAAAAGGAATCGCATTACTATATTTCAATGGAACAATTTCTCTTCCTTTTTTATCAATATACCCATGTCTGTTTTGATGTACATTATATACAGTAGCAAAACCATCACAAAAAGAGCCACATAAATTGTATTCTTCACACGATATTACCTGATTTCCCAATCTATCAATATAGCCAACAAAACCGTTATCCCCATTTTTTGCAAAAGCCAATCCTTCTGAGAAATCCTCAACCAAACCATATTTACAAGGAATAACCTGTTTACCTTTTTTATCAATAAATCCCCACTTATCATTTTCACATACAGCAACTAATCCTTCATGGAAATTTCTAAGAGGTTCACCGCCTAAACCCTCATCGACATAATTATAAATGCACGGAATACATTCTTTACCTTGCTTATCTATATATCCCCACATTCCATTTTTACATACAGCAGCCATTCCTTCATGAAACTCCCGTATTTCATCGTAACGATGAGTAGCAGCAATAAGCCCTGTAGATATACTGCTATTATCATTATTAAAAAATCTCCAAGTTCCAATAAAACCAACAACTAATACAACTATTAATGCAGCATATAAAAAAAAATGTCTTCCAATAAAAGAGGTTGTATTAGTTCTCTTATTTTTCAATGGTTCTTCAATTCTTAATTTGTCATTATTTGTATCTGCATTTTTACAATACGATTTATTATTGATAATAGGAGTGCCACACTTGGGACAAGAACTCGCCTTATCAGATACCATATTCCCACATTTTGAACATTTAATTAAAGCCATAACCGCATTTATTAATCTATTAAACCTATAAAAACAAAAAACATAACAAAGAAGAACAATAGCCAAGAAGAAATCCCCACCCACAATCCTATTGAGTACCATTTATGAGCAGTATGTGATGCAAAAATTGCACCGTCAATATCACCTTTTCCCCATAAATCATCCACCCTATTGGCGTATATAAAACTTACAATAGCAAAAGGCAGACACCAAACAGTAAACAAAACGAGTGAAGCCAATCCCAACAAGACAGAATGAATCATATAAGATTGGGGGCGTAAGACATCTGGTATCGGGCTTTTTATATAGTCCCGATAACGCACTCTGTATTGAGGTTTTACAATAGCATTACCACAATGCGGACAAGATACCGCCTTGTCAGATACTATTTGCCTGCATATATTACATTGAATCAACGCCATGGATTAGTATATTACACTAAAAAAACAATAGTCGTATAATATTTACAGCCAAACCCATCAAAGATGCAACCAAAGCATTTTTCGCCTTTACAGGAAATTCTTTCTTTTTTATAAAATAATAAATAATACCTACTATAGGAATCAAGAAACTAAGTATCCACATTCCTATACCTAATTTGTCCTTTTTCAATAGTACGCCATTGCCATTATATAATTCATAAGAAAAACTTGTTGAATAACTGATTTTACAAATATAGTTTTCGTTTGTATCAAGTGTCAATTTTATAGGTGTATTTACTCCTTGACATTTAACATTAAGTATCATATTTGACAAAACTGGAATATCCATATCAAAACCGACATTAAATGGGTATATTCCAATAGTCTTACCATTAGATTGGATTTCTAAAGTTACACTTGCAAGCGGAATTTTCCCTATTCGCATAATTCTTAGTAATGAGCTTGAATTATTATTTAGCATGATTGGTTGGTTTACGGAATCATTGACAGGAATACCACAATACGGACAAGATTTTGAGCCACAAGGAATCATTTGCCCACATTCTTCACACTTTATCATTGAAGGTTTGAAAGGCGCACCGCAATTCGGGCAACTAATAGATGATGGTGGAACAATTTCACCACATTCCTCACATTTTATCGGTATCACTACGGGAGCACCACATTTAGGACAAGATGCCGCTTTATCCGATACCATATTTCCACATTCAGAACATTTCATTAAAGCCATGAATAATTGTTGAATATTCCCGTAGGCTCTAAAGGGAGGGTTACAAAAAGGAAGTGGAGCCAAAATTCTATTTTATTCCTCTTGATGGGCCTTCGACTGCCTTGTGTGATGAATAAAAAGAAAAACAGCTCCACTTTGACCGTTATATCAAGTTAGGATAATAACAAGCCAAAGGAGAACGTTCTCTTTACTATTCCAAACACACATTAATGAGTTGTCGAAGTTCATCAAAAGTGGAATAATTACGAAACGCTTCCTAAAATATGTCTGTTGCAACTGCAACGATGCAAAAATAGAAAGAATTTAGTAAAGAACATCCTTTTAGAGCTGTTTATTTTTCACAAAGGTAGTGTTTTAAAGCAAGATAAAACACTACACTATATATCTTTGTATCAATCGTTGAACTTGAACAATCTGAAACTTGCAGCCTTTAGAGGTAACAAAACCTTGTTCATTCAGTCGAATTGTCATTTGCGATAGTGTTAATTCCTCTTTTACCATTGAACGAAGCAACGCAACCGCACGCATATTGTTGACGTTATTTTGCGCTTTGGTTCTGTTGGTCTGATTGCTGTGTGCAATTGCCTCATTATGTTTTTTCATTAGATTTTCACTTTTTCCAAGCTGAACACCTCGTTCCTTTTTTGCCTTCAATGACAATCGTGTACGTTGGCTTATCAAGTTGGCTTCATATTCCGCAATACTACTTATAATGTGTAATATCAAGCGATTCGCTTGGGGAAAATCACAAAATGTAATTTCAACATCACTTTCCAATAACTTTGAGGTAAAAGCTACATTACGACTTAATCGGTCAAGTTTCGCCACAATAAGGATAGAATTTGTTTTTCGGCACAGAGCCAATGCTTCTTGTAATTTAGGGCGGTCTGACTTTTTTCCACTTTCGGTTTCCACAAATTCAGCTATTATTAGACCTTCTTTCACAAAAGAATGAATAATATTTCTTTGCGCCTCAATCCCCAGCCCGCTTTTTTCTTGTTTGGTAGTAGATTGCCTCAAATATGCCACATAGTTACCCATAATTCTACTTTTAGTTAATTACTTACAGTTACTAAACGACCATTCAATAAATGTAAGTTACTATCAGAAATAGCTGATTTCACACTTTTTTAATCTCCGCAATACAAGTTCCGCCCATAACCCATCGCATAAGAAACGACATCAGAAGACAAACCTTCAAACTCGTTTTTATTGGACTTTTCATCTTTGCGTGCATTGTGTGCCACCCAACTCGCAGCTATCATAGCATCAAGTCTTGCCGCTTTCGCCTCACGAACTCTAACAGCATCTTTTTCCCAACTCCAAGCCGCTGTCAAACACTCCGACCATGTGCGCCCCCTACGTTGAAAATCATTTTTGTAAAGTCTGTGAGCATCCTTCATCACCTGTTGTTTATTATATCGTTTCATATCGTCTTCGTTTTAATTACAATGCAAATATATGACATATACTTAATACATGCAATTTATTTTCGCTAGAAATAGTTAAATATATGACATTTATTCATTTTATGCCATATAATTCCTATTTTTGCAATAAAACTATTGTAATTATGACTGAAAAAGAGAAAAAAGAACGAACAGTTATTCATCTTTATATAAAAGAGAATGATACTCACCACTATTTTGGAAGTATCGCCAATGTATTTGAATACTTTTCACCCGAAGAACTTGGAATAAGTTACGGCTCGTTAAGAAATTATGGACTTTCTAATGAAAATTCATACCAAAATAGCAAATGTATCATTAGGAAAGGAATACTTCTATCAAAATCGGGAAATAGGGGTAAAAATAGATAGCTAACTGTTATCACACCTATAAATCCACACTATTAAGTCCATATAAATAAGTTATAACTGCTTTATTATAAGGTATATAAACGAGATACATAATATAAAAAGAGAAAACATATTCTATATACCGTACTTGCATATTTTTCTTTAACTCAAAAAAACTTTTTTACCAATTCTAATTAAAAAAGTGGTAGTGATATGTTCTAAGTTGTATATTTGCATTGAAAATACTTGAATAGGAATCCTTTCAAGTCAGTGCGTAGATAAAAGGCTACTGCACAATAATATAAAATGATTAATAATGACAAAAAGAAAATCACGCTTGGCGTTAGCGTGCAAAAATTTGAGAGCAAGCCTAATAATTGGAAAACACTAACTTACCAACGCCATACAATAACGATAGAGGAACTTGTAAACCTTATTTGCGAAGGGCATTGCATTTGTCAAAACTTCAAAACAGTAGGTAAAATATTTGGACTACGAGAAAAAACGATTGCCAATTTTGACTTTGCAGACTGCATAATTTTAGATATTGATGATACTTTTCTAAGTATGAATGACTTTTATTTATCATTAAAAGACGAGCATAAGCCAACCATCATTTATACTACATATAGTAATATTGATAATGTAAATAATAGATTTAGACTGATTTATGTTTTTAATGAACCGATAAGAAGCAATGAATATTATAGAAGTATAGTTAATACTATTGTTTATAATATTCAGAAAGAGATTGAAGGTTTTGATTTAAAAGATAAGACATGTTTGAACGCTACACAGCAATTCGCAGGCAATGGCAATGATAACATTGTATATTATTATAATGATAATATATTTTGTCCTACGGATTTTGGATTTGATGAAAATTATTTTTCCAATTCAGATAGTATATTAAAAAGAGAGAGGAAGAACAACATACAAACTGACTTGGAAAGTCCGATTGCTAATTCTGAATTTATGAAGGACTTTTGGAGTATGGGATATAAAATGAATGAAGAAATTTTCATACGTAAGTATGCCGAAAAATACCCATTTATTGAAGCTACCCCATTACCTGAAACAGATTCGGATATACCTTATATATTGCTGCCCGACAATTATGTAAAGATTACCCGATATTGGTATAAAGAGCCATTAACCAAAGGTGACGGAACAATTGTCTATAAAAGCCATGCAGTTAAATTAAAATCAGGACACAGACGAAAACTGTTATATGATGGTTGTTTACTCCGAAAGATAATGCTACCTGATATTACAGTAGAGCACTTACTATACTGCCTTGTATGTGAGCGCAGATACTACGTCGATAACCAAGATAAGGTTATTTCCAACAAGATACTATATCAGATTGCAAAAGACGCTTGGAATGACACTAAACGAAGTATTAAGCCGAAAAAAGAAGAAAAACAGTTTGTTGTCAATCCCAAGTATTGCGAAAAACATGGAATAAGTAAACAAGCAGCCCGAAACATAGCTGCCAAAATGTTATTAGACATGCAACTCAAACAATTATACGATATGAATTTATCAGTTAAAGAAAATATGGAATCACTGAAAAATCAGGGCATTAAAATCGGCAAAAGCAGTCTCTACAATTGGGTGAAATCAAAAAAAATATAGCCAAAATTTGGGACTCCCGAAAGCAAACCACATGCAAAATACCCCCCCATAGGGAGGACTTCCTCCTCCCTGAGTGAGGGGTTACGGTGGTAGAGATTTATCTATAACTTGGATAATAAACGTTCCAAGACCTTTTCATTGTGTGCTTTCCAATCAATTCTATTCTCTTGTAAAGATTTTCCAAAGCCTTCATTAGAAGGTACATTTAAATCCTTACCACTATCTTCATAAGCATAAAAAGGGAAACATCCCATCCATCCTGTTTCTTGTATCATTTGATTAAATGTACCGTAATCATACTCACCTGATTTAAATTCCACATATATTTTACTTTCACCATTATAAGTAATAATATGTGTGCTTTTATCATACGAAAAACAACGTTCCGTATTATTAAGTAACCATCCCTGAAATTCAACACCATAATGACAATGCAATTCATCATAAAACATCTCCTCTTTTTTATAACGAGCGCATTTAATTGTTCCCCACATCTCCTCACCTCCTTTATAAGATACTACGACCAACAACCAAAGTTCATGTAAACGAAATATAGTAATTTTATCAATATATTCATCAACCATAGTCTTTACCAAATCCCTATTTTTCCTAATCTCATCCATTTTATTAATCAACAAAGGATTGGCATTCAAACGCTTCAAATTATCAATAGTAATTCTCTTTGTTGTAATTTCTCGTGACAATTTATCCATAGTTTTGTTCAACACGTTTTTAGTTTCATCATATTTATGTTTTGCATCTGAAATCAAATTCTTTGCAACCTCATCGTCTTCAATCGCAATAAGACGTTTAAGTGTCTTTTTATAAAGATTCTCCGCTTCAACCAATTCTGTATTCTTTGATGATTTTATTTGAACCAACTCTTCGATTTCTTTCCCTAAATTTTCTATCTTTAAAATATTGGTCTGCTGAATATTAATCTCAGCAAACATTTGAATTGACAACTGTAAAACAAGTCCATCCAATTTCCACTGTCGAAGTTCTGCCCCATTCGTGCATGTTCGTGGTTTATCTTTACGATTCACTCTACCATAACATTTGTAAGTACGTCCACCACTGATATAATTTTTAGATGTTTCATTTGATTTCCCTACAGAAAAATTAGCACCGCATTCGCCACATACCATTAAATGTTTTAATAAATTCTCATGCCTGACTGCATTATTCTTATTATAATGCGCTTTGGAAAGTTTATCTTGGGCTTGCTGAAACAACTCGTCTGATACAATTCGCAGACTTTCCACATGTTCCGAATATTCATAAACAATCTCTCTATCTTGCCTTTCGGATAACGGAAGTGGATTGGTAGGGTCTGGTTTATAAAATGTTATTCTACGATTACCTTTATATAACTCATTGTGCATAAGTCTGTTTATTGTAGAAATACGCCATTTTAAATTATCTGTATCAAATTTATACTCTTTCACCTCCAATCCTTTTGCTTCTCTATTCTTCTTGTACTCATTCAATTTTCTTACGTATGGAGCAGGTACTTTCTCAGCATTCAATATCTCTGATATTTGAATTGAAGAATATCCACCAACATACATTTCAAAAATACGGGTAACAATCTTACTTTCGATAGGATTTATAACAATCTGTTTATTTTCATTGTGCATATAACCATACGCACGTTCATCCCCGCCTCCATGACCTGCTTGCACTTTTGTTATCTTGCCACTTAATGAACGTTCAACAAACAATTCTATCTCATAGCTTGACATAACAGCAAGCACATGCAATAAAATAATACTACCTACATCTTTATTACTATCTCTTACCCACAATTTTTGTTTATCAAAATACAAGTTAATACCTTTATCTATAAACAATTTGATTTGTTCTAATAACTCCGTAGCATTTCTTGCAAGACGAGAAAATTCAGAGAATAAAATTATATCAATATCCCCATATTCAACTCTTTCAAGCATCTTCACATATTCAGGACGGAACTCTCCCTTTTTAAAACCACTAATAACATCTATGAAAATATCCTCTTCTTCAACGTTCCAATGATTTTCTGCTGCAAACTTCAACAATTCCTCTTTTTGTCTATCAGTTGTCTGTTGTTGCGTACTAACACGACAATAGATTAGTACCTTCTTATCCATATTATTCATTATCTTTGCGCTGTTAATTACATCAATATCAGTTTATATGGAAACAAATATAGTAATAAATAAGCCAAGTCCCAAGTTTCAGGATGTGTCAATTGCACCTATGCATACAACGGAGCACATCATCAACCAAACCATGATAAGGTTATTCGGTTGCGGCCGCTCCATATCAGCACACATAGAACGGAAGAAAAGCAAGCTGGACTACCGTCTTGCCGCCTGCCCCACGGAAGAAGAAATAAAGAAGCTGGAAGAGGTCGTAAACGAGGTTATCGCCCGACAGCTGCCCGTCACAACAGAATTCATTACGCAAGAGGAAGCGCAAGGACGTTTCGACTTGGAACGCCTGCCCGATGGTGCTTCGGAAACGGTACGTGTCGTAAAAGTAGGCGATTACGACGAATGCCTCTGCATCGGAGTACATGTGGAGAATACATCAGAAATCGGAACCTTCAAAATCATCAGTCACGATTGGGACGAAGAAGCCAAGCGTTGGAGAATGCGTTTTAAATTAGTCTGAAAATCTATCAATTTTAAATAAATAAGATAGCAAAATGGCATTAAACAGGCAAATAAGTCAGTTTTTCAATGACAAATAGTCAATAGAGTCAGCAAAGACCGGTTGGCATAAGGTTTGCAATATAGTTAGCGAACGACGGTTCAAGAAACGGACGGTGAAAAGCCCAAAAGGCAGACACCCGAAGACAAAGAACCGGAGTTCAAAACTAAATAGCATGTTTAACTTAAACAATAGGAGACTATAACTATGATGCCTGTAAGAAGAAACCAAAATTGGTTACCGAGTATTTTTAATGATTTCTTTGACAATGATTGGATGGTAAAAGCAAATGCCACCGCCCCTGCCATCAACGTATTCGAAACAGCAAAAGAGTACAAAGTTGAATTGGCTGCTCCCGGCATGACAAAAGAAGACTTCAACGTTCACATCGACGAAGAAAACAATCTGGTCATCAGCATGGAAAAGAAAACAGAAAGCAAGGAAGAGAACAGCAAGGACGAAAAGAAGGAAGGCCGCTACTTGCGTCGCGAATTCTCATACACCAAGTTCCAGCAAACCATGATTCTTCCGGACGATGTAGACAAGGAAAAGATTGGCGCCCATGTAGAAAACGGCGTGTTGAACATTACATTGCCTAAGTTTACAGAAGCAGAAAAAGAAAAGGCCAAGAAATTCATCGACGTAAAATAACGCCCGGCCATTAAAAAGAAAATCTCCCGCTGCACAAGATAATGCAACGGGAGATTTTTTATATCCATAGCTATGCGGAACTATTTCTTTTTCCCTTTCAGAAAACGATCTGTCAGCCACTTGCGCACCGGTTCGTCGTACAGTTTCAAACAAGCATAAGCAAGAACAAAAGCTCCAACGAAAGTAAGCATCATATAAGGGATGCCTTCCACCATTGTAGCGTTATTGTTGCATACCCAAGCCGTATAAGTATATACCAATGGATAATGGGTGATATAAATCGGATAGGAAATATCTCCCAAGAACTTGCATACGGCAGTAGAGCGCTTACCGGTCACCTTGCCGCCGGCTCCCATCGAAACAATGACCGGGAAGATGCAGATAATACAGAAAGCCTCGTAAAGCCCGTTCATCCAGTAGCCGTCCTCACCTCCGATACGGGGAATGGAAAGAACCACCACAATCAGCAGGCTACACCACCAGAAAGCACGCTTTTCAAGCCGTATCAGCCAGCCGAGGCGTGACAGAAGCAATCCGCCGAAAAACGGATACATCAGCCGGACCATACCCACATACTGCTGTTCCCAGTTCAAGGCCCAACCACCCACAATATCGCCGGCAGGAGCAGTCAGACAACGGTATACCGTAAAACAGCCTGCCACAGATACCAGCACCGACAGGGCCACCTTATTGAACTTGCGTACAAACAACGCATACAGGATATTACCGATATATTCATAATAGAGCGACCATGCCGGACCATTCAACGGATGCATTTCCGTCCAGCCGCGAATGTCGAACTTCAGCGGAAGAGGAAGCAAGGTACAGCCCAGCAACATCACCAGCAGCATTGTTCCGATGGACGTATTCTCGATAGGTGGAAAACAAGGCGACTCCTGAAAATAGAAAAAGGCAGCGCCCACAATGCTTCCCATAATCACCATAGGATGCAGGCGGATGATACGGCGTTTGAAGAAAGTGCCCACGGTCATCCGGTTCCAACGGTCATCATAAGCATAGCCGATAACAAAACCGGAAAGCATGAAGAAGAAATCCACTGCCAGATAACCATGATTGATAATTTGAGTAAGATGGCTGCCACCTGCATGTGCTTCAAAAAGATGGAAGATTATAACCATGACAGCCGCCACGCCACGAAGTCCGTCAAGAATCTCATAATGCGGTTTCGAGGCAAGATAAGTAGTCTGTGTATTCATTTTGGTATAAGATATTTATTTATTCGCGTGCAAAGATAAGAGTTTTTTCCAATAAGGGAACTGATAAATATCATATAAACTCTATCAATTAATTGACAAGTATAACAGTTGTCTTTATCATTAGATACATATCACTACTTGTACTCTTTTTCCACACAAAAAACAGCTTTCATTATCCATAATAAAAGGGCTACACCTTTTCCTCCTCATGGTGTAGCCTTAAACACAAAAGGGTGTAGCTATTCAAGGCAAATGGTGTAGCCTTTCTTCAAGAAAAAAAGCCAAATGGGATGCTAATATAGAAAAATCAGTTAACTGCTTTTCCTATAACTTTTTACCGCCCACAGATTGAAGACCAATGCAAAGACCAACAAGGCTCCCAACTGCGGAAACAGTTCGGCAAATCCGCCGCCACGGAGATAGATGGTACGCATCACCTCCACAAAATAGCGCAGCGGATTGATGCGGGTAATCCATTGCGCCCATTCGGGCATACTGTGGATGGGAGTGAAAAGACCGCTCATCAGGATAAGGATAAGCATGAAGAACCACATGACGAACATGGCCTGCTGCAACGTTGCCGAATGATTGGATATGACCAGCCCGAACCCCGACACCACCGGCAGAAACACCAGAGCCATGCCATAGATAGTGAGGAAATGCCCCGCCGGCAGAATGCCGTAAAGCAGCCATGCCAGCACGAAACAGATGGTGAGCACCACCAGGCCTATCAGCCAGTAAGGTATCAGCTTGGCGGCAATGAAGGTGAACTTGCGGACGGGAGTGACATTTATCTGCTCGATGGTGCCCGCCTCCTTCTCGCCCACCACATTGAGGGCGGGGAGAAAACCGCAAATCATGGTCAGCAGCATCACCATAAGGGCGGGAACCATGAAAAGCTTATAGTTCAGAGTGGGATTGTAAAGGTTTTGTGTAGCGATATCCACCCGGGGAAGCGGCTTCCCGGCAAGCCCTTGCGAAGACGACTCCGAACCCAGTTCACGGGTATAGTCACTGATGATGGAAGACAAGTAGGAACCTCCCAGACTGCCCTTCGTACCGTTCACGGCATTGGCCGCCACCAGCAGACGGGGCGCCTCTCCCTTCACCCAATCCTTTTCGAAATCGCGGGGAATCTCCAGCACGACATCTGCCGAACCGGCTTCAATGGCGAGCAAAGCCTCATCGTATGTATCGGAAAGCGCTGTCAGGCGGAAATAAGTGGATACGCCGATTTTATCTACCAGACGCTGGGACAAGACGCTGTGGTCATTGTCCACTATATTCAGATTGATGTTCTTTATCTCCAGATTGGCGGCCCAGGGCATCAGTATCATAATCATGCACGGGAAAATGAAAATCAGCTTGGGCAGGAAGGAGTTGCGGAACAACTGCTTGAATTCCTTTTCAATGAGAAACTTTATCATAAGACGATATTTTAAAGATTTTATACATAAGAACAAAAAGACAGATTTCCCGTATTCCTTTTGTACTTATGTTCTCTGAATAATTAATACAAAATTCATATCCGCTCTTTACTCAAGCCGATGCTTGAATTTCTTGAAACTCACCGTTATCAGCAATACCGCCATCGTGGCAAGTATGCCGACCTCCATCAGCACAAGCGAAACATCCACTCCCTCAATCATCAGCTTACGCACCGCCTGGATATACCAGCGTGCAGGAAGCACAGCTGAAATGGCCTGCAAGATAACGGGCATACTCTCAATGGGGAATATCATGCCCGAAAGCAACATGGTGGGCATCATCAGCATCAGTCCGGACACCAGCATGGCGGCAACCTGCGTCCGGGTGACCGTGGAAATCAGCAGCCCCAGCGCCAGGGAGACAAAAATGAATAGCAGCGACACCACCACCAGCCAGAACAAGCTGCCCGTCACGGGAACATCGAGCACATAGACCGAAAGTAGAAGAATGGTGGTCAAGTTGACAAACGACAGCACAAAATAGGGCACCGCCTTTGCCAGAATGATGAAAAGCGGTTTGACGGGAGAAACCAGCAGGACCTCCATCGTCCCCGTCTCCTTCTCGCGCACAATGGAGATGGAGGTCATCATGGCGCAAATCAGCATCAGAATAAGTCCCATGACACCCGGCACGAAGTTGTAGGCACTCTTCATCTGCGGATTGTACAGCAGCTTGAGCTGGGGTACAATGGCAGCGGCATGCACTCCCGGCGGAAGCATCTCCTGCCCGGCAGAGGAGATGATGTTTGCGGCATAGCCTGCCTGCATAGTCGCCATATTGGGGTCTGTGGCGTCGGAGACAAGCTGCACGCGCGCCTCGCCGGTATAAAGCTTGTCCGAGAAACGCTCGCTGAAAACAAGCGCCATGTCAATCTCCCCTCTTCCGAAAGAAGCCTCCATATCGGCGGGAGAATGCAGGCGGCAGATGACGGTGAAGTATTCGCTTGCATCCATGCGGTCGATGATACGGCGGGTAACTACGTCATTCGACGGGTCGAGCACCGCCACACGCACGTTCTTCACCTCGGTGGTGATGGCAAAACCGAAAAGGATTATCTGCACGATGGGCATGCCCAGCAGAATCAGCATCGTGCACCGGTCGCGGAAGATATGGAAGAACTCTTTTCGGATGAAAGATATGAATTGTTTCATTGTCTATATTTATATTTAGGCTCGGATAATGCGGATTTCACGGATTCTCAGTCGGCGGTTCGCACGGCTTGGCGAGCCAGTTGTTGGAATACATCGTCCATCGTAGTGGCATTGAACTGCCGTTTCAGCTCCCCGGGAGTGTCGAGTGCACGGATGACGCCGTCTACCATGATGGAGATGCGGTCGCAATACTCTGCCTCGTCCATAAAGTGGGTGGTGACAAAGACGGTGATGCCCTCGTCGGCAGCCTGGTAAATCAGCTCCCAGAACTGGCGGCGCGTGGCAGGGTCCACCCCACCCGTAGGCTCATCCAGAAAGACAATCTTGGGACGGTGGAAGATGGAGACGGAGAAGGCCAGCTTCTGCTTCCAGCCCAGCGGAAGGCTTTTCACCAGTGTATCCCGTTCCTTTTCCAGCCCGAGGCGGAGGAGCAGTTCATCCGTCTTGGGGGCAATCTCCGCTTCGGGGATGCCGTAGATACCGGCAAAGAGGCGGATATTCTCCCACACCTTGAGGTCTTCGTAAAGGGAAAATTTCTGGCTCATGTAGCCGATGTTCTTCTTCACTTCTTCAGGTTGGGAAGCCACATCGAAACCTGCCACACATGCCTTGCCGCCGGTGGGGCGGCTAAGTCCCGTAAGCATGCGCATGGCGGTGGTCTTGCCTGCCCCGTTGGCTCCCAGGAAACCGAAAATCTCGCCCCGATGGACTTGGAAGGAGATGTGGTCTACAGCGGTGAAATTACCGAACCGCTTGGTCAACCCTTCCACTTCAATCACCTTGTTTTCGTGGTTTTCCACCCGTTCGTGCTGCAAGCCCGGAGGGCAGAGGATGCCCGCAAAGCGTGTCAGGATACGGTCGGGGGTATCGATGCCTTTTATCTCTCCTTCGTTGATGAAGGCGATGCGGTCGCATTGGCGCGCTTCGTCGATGATGGGGGTGGAAGCAATGATGGTGATACCCTGCTCCTTCAGTCGGCGAAGCATTCCCCAGAATTCCTTGCGGGACACGGGGTCGACGCCCGTAGTGGGTTCGTCCAGAAAGAGGACATCCGGTTTATGGATAAGGGCACAGCTAAGGGCGAGTTTCTGCTTCATGCCGCCGGACAACGCTCTGGCGCGGCGCTTGCGGAAAGGTTCTATCTGCCGGTAAATGTCGCGCACCAAATCATAATTCTCCTCGATGGTGGTGTGGAAGACGGTGGCGAAGAAATTGAGATTCTCCTCCACCGTCAAGTCCGGATAGAGGGAGAAGCGTCCGGGCATATACCCCACCCGCCTGCGGATGGCTTTGTAGTCCTTCACCACATCCAGACCGCAGACCGAGGCCGAGCCTCCGTCAGCAAGCAGCAAAGTGGTGAGGATGCGGAAAAGCGATGTCTTGCCCGCACCGTCCGGCCCGATGATGCCGAAAAGCTCACCGGGAGCCACTGACAGAGAGACACCCCGCAGGGCTTCCACGCTGCCGTAACGTTTGGAGATATTAGTTAAAGTTACAGCCTCCATACATTCCTATTTTCAGCATCCCGTCATTCTTCACGGCAATCTTTACGGCATAGACCAGATTGGCGCGCTCGTCTTTCGTCAGGATAGTTTTTGGAGTGAATTCGGACGTATCGGAAATCCAGGTGACGATGCCGGGGTATTCTTTCCGCACTTCCTTTCCATAATCCGCATAAACCTTCACTTGCTGCCCCAGCTTGATTTCGGCAAGCTGCTCGGAGGTGATGTAGGCACGGAGGTAAATCTGCTCCATATCCGCCACTTTGAAAAGAGGGGTGCCGGGAGCAGCCAGTTCTCCGGCTTCGGCATATTGGGCAAGGACGGTTCCCGTCAGCGGAGAGGTGATGTGGCATTTGCGCAGCTGGTCTTCTATCTGCGCCACCTGGATGCCGACAGAGGAGCTTTGCCACGTCAGGCTGCGGTCACTGTTGCGCAGGGTGGAGTTCTGTGCGTCGAGCTGCTTGCGGAGGACTTCGAGAAGGGACTCGGCATCATCAAGCTGCTTCTGGTTGGCGGCACCCACACGGAGCAGATTGGACACACGGTCGCGTTCGCGTCGAGCCTGCACAATCTGTTCCTGAGTGGCGGCTACTTGTTTCAGGATATCAGGCCGCTGGCCTTCCACGGACTTGACACTGGCCTCCAACTGGAGTTTCTTCAGATAGAGTTGGACGGTATCTATAATGCCTACTTCCTGCCCGTCTATCAGTGTCGTGCCTTCCTCGATGTCGAAACTCAGCAGTTTTCCAGACGCCTCGGCAGAAACGATGACTTCGGTAGCCTCGAACGTTCCCGTCGCATCATATTTCGGAGTACCGCCGGTACAGGCGGCAAGGAGAAATAAAAAAGGAAATAATTTCAATGATTTCATACTATTTCAAGTTATAAATTACGGATTATAGTCATTAATTATTCAGCGTATATTTCAGCTGCCAGATGTTCATCAGCAACTGCACCTCATGCAATGCCTTGGTCTGTCGTGCCATACTTTCATTGGTAATCTCCCGCAGCATATCGGTCACGGTCATTGTCCCGTTCTGTACCTTGGCCTCGGCTGCACGGCGGATATTCCCACGCAGACGGATAATCTCGTCATCATCCGCCATCTGGCGGCGCATGGATACAATGCCCGCATCCTGCTGCGTAGCCTGCAGGCGAATGTTGAAAAGGAACACATCCCGGCCGGTCTCTATCTGTTGGCGGGTATTGTCTATCCTGCGGCGGTCGTTCTTCAACGTATACAGACTGCCGAAATTCCAGAACATGCGCACCCCCGCCATGTAATAGGCGTTGAATTCATCTTTCAGCATATTCAATCCCGGATTGCCGTATGCCCCTTGTACAAAAAGGCCGAAACGCGGCATCAACCGGGTGTTCAAGGCTGCCTCCTGCTGGTGGAGTTGCTCTCCCTGCGCATCGTACCAACGAAGTTCGGGGCGGTTGTTCATCTGCCGGTCTATGTTTTCTTCGGCAGCCGGTTTCAATAAAACCGTTTCGGAAGAGAGATCCTTGCCCGTAAAGGCAGCAAGCATGCTGAGGTATGCACGACGGGTGGTCTCCAATTCCACACGGTGCTGCCTGGTGTTCAGTTGCTCTACGCTGACTGCATCCAGGTCGCTCGGGGTGGCGATGCCATTGGCTATATAGTCGGCTACCTGCTTGTGGGTTCTGCCCAAATCTTCTTGCAAGAGGCTGTTCTGTTTCAGCTGTTCGTCCAGCAGCAGGATGCCGAAAAAGAGCTGGTTCACCCGGTCAGTCAAGGCATACATGTCTACATGCTGTTTTTCCAGTTCCACTTCCGAGGCGGCACGCGTCAATCGTTTTCTGGAACGTATATCCCCACCATCCCAGAGGGTCTGCTGCACTTCGAGCATCACCTGGTACTGGTCTTTCGAAGCAGTCTTGATGTCGAGATTAGGGATTTCGACCGGTAGCCGGGTGATGTCACTCTGGTACGTGGCCTTGCCGGATAGGGAGAACTGGGGCAAGTAACCTTTTCCGGCATTAGAGAGGTCGTACTCGCGTGCCTTTTCTATCAGTCCATATTGCCTGACCAACGGATAATTGTCCTGCGCCCGGCGCTGACACTCCTCCAACGTGAGCTGGGCATGTGCCAGCATGGCGGCAAGAGAAAGGGTAAAAAAGAAAACGGTTCGTTTCATATCCATTCTGTTTCTTGTTTATTCTACATGGTTTTGTTCTATACACATGCAAAGATAAAGGCATAATCCTATACCCTTACAATCCATTTGTGCGCAAAGATGTTCTAATAGTACGACATTTCGTAGGAAAAGGCAAATAATAGGAACACTTTATTATCTTTGCGGTGGAAATATACATTATTCATAACGGGAAAGATATGGAAAAGAACAAACCGATAAGCGTCGCATTCGAGGACATCCGCAACAATCCGGATTTTATAGAACATTCTGAATACAGATTTATAAATGATGATTTGGGAATGGTTATCAGTTTCTTTGCCATAGGCTCTAGACTATTCCGTACCGGGCAACCTTACCGTGCCAAAGAAGGGAGGATTATACGTATCATGCAGGGCAGTGGCCGGATATCTATCAATCTTATCGAATACGAAGCCACAGCCCATGATATTATTATCATTCCCGACAACTCGCTGATAGAGATACTGGAAATCAGTCCCGACTATGAATTCCAAGTCCTCATGCCTACCGCCCATTTTCTGCCTGTGATACAGAATTCCATTCTTACGGAAGCTTACACACGAAACGGGATTCTCTTTTCATGCAACAACACGGAATGGACACGCATCAGCCACTTTTTCTCTTTATTATGGGACATACTTCATTGTTCGCCTTACCGCCGCGAAACCGTACAGCACTTGATTGTCTCACTTCTCTATAACCTTAAGTATATCCACGAGCACACATGCAAGTCAACTCCGGCACGTCTTTCACGCCAGGAAGAGCTATTCCGCCGCTTCATCGCTTTGGTGAACCAACACAGTAAGCACGAACGCAGCGTCAACTTCTATGCCGACAAGCTATGCCTGACACCGCACTATCTGAGTTCGGTGATACGTGAAACAAGCGGGCAAACCGTGATGCAATGGATTAATCAAGCAGTTATCCTCGAAGCCAAAGTATTGCTGAAACACAGTAATCTACTGGTGTTTCAAATATCAGACGAACTGAACTTTCCCAATCCGTCGTTCTTCTCGAAGTTCTTCAAACGCATGACGGGGATGACACCGGCAGAATACCAGAAACAAATCTGACCTTAAAACAGCTGTACTACACGAGAATTCGGCAATCCATCGCAGGAGTCTGCTTCCAATGCCAGCAGCCCTTGTTTTGCTGCCAGTCCACCGGCATAGCCTATCAGTTGACGGTTGCTGCCCACCACACGATGGCAGGGAATGAATATGGAGAGGGCATTCGCCCCATTGGCAGCCGCTACAGCCCGTACGGCCTTCGGGTTGCCCAACTTTCGGGACAGCTCGCCGTAGGACACCGTTTTTCCGTAAGGAATATTCAGCAACTCCTGCCATACCGTTTTCTGGAAATCCGTCCCTGCCAACAGTAACGGCATGTCGAACGCCGTCCGCTTACGGGCAAAATATTCATCCAACTGAATGATTGCCGTTGAAATAACTTCCGAAGTGCCCTCCTCATAAACGGCATGCAGCGTATTCCGCATCCGCCTGCCGATTTTCTCCTTGCGCTTTTCGCTTACCCAGTCGCACAGACAAAGTTTGTCTCCTAAAGAGCCGAGCATCAACTCGCCATAAGGAGACCGATAATGCTGAATCCGAATTGTTTCCATAAACTTGCTTTTTTGTATATTTGCACTTCCGATGCTTCCGACAAAAATAGATATTTATATCCGGATGTACAAGATAGAACATATTATAATACATTCCGACCTTTTCCATTTGACAGTATCGGGGTATATTTGTAAATATATAAAAACATATGATTAAATAATATACAATGAAACAGTTCTATTGGCTTATAGTAGGCATTTCCCTACTCTCACTGGCTTCCTGCAAGGGAAAGGTCAAGATGGCAAGAGACTGCCAGACAGTGAAAATAGATACAGTTATTTCAGCAGACGAACAGACCTATCTGCAATATCCAGGCAAAGTGAAAGCAGCACAGGATATCAGCCTTGCTTTCAGAGTCAGCGGAACCATCCAGAAAATATATGTGGAGAACGGTGCACGCGTAAGTCAGGGACAACTGCTCGCCGAACTCGACCCGACAGACTATCAGGTGCAGTTGGATGCCACAGAAGCCGAATATAAACAGATAAAGGCGGATGCCAAACGGGTGATGTCACTTTACAAAGACTCCGTCACTACTTCCAGCGCCAACGACAAGGCGGTATATGGATTAAAGCAGATTGCAGCCAAATACCGGCACCACAAGGACCAGCTCAACTACACCAAGCTCTACGCCCCCTTCAACGGCTTTGTACAGAAACGTCTTTTTGAGGCGCACGAAACGATAGGCGCCGGTATGCCTGTTCTCTCCATAATCAGCAGCAGTATGCCCGAAGTGGAAATCAATCTTCCGGCAGCGGAATACATCCGGCGCGGACAGTTCCACAGCTATTACTGTTCATTCGATGTCTATCCAGGCAAGACCTACCGGCTGAAACTGATAAGCATCACTCCCAAAGCCAATGCCAACCAGCTCTATACCGTACGCCTGCAACTGCTTGCCGACAAGCAGCAGCCCGTACCCTCTCCGGGAATGAATACGATGGTTACCATCCAGTACGACGAAGAGAATTCATGCCAACTGTCCGTTCCGAGCGGCGCCGTACTGCAAATAGACGGAAAAGCGCAGGTATTTGTCTACAACCCGTCCGACAACCGGATTACCGCCCGCGAAGTGACCCTCCTTCGCCTGACAAGCAATGGTCGCAGCCTCATCAGCTCCAACCATCTGAAACCGGGCGAACTGGTCGTGTCTTCCGGAGTCCACCACATCAAAGACGGAGAAACCGTAAAACCGCTCGCCGGAACCAGCGGAACAAATATTGGAGGACTATTGTAACCACTAATCCCTAAAAAACTATGGATATAAGTAAATGGGCATTTCAGAACCGTAATCTGATATACTTCCTAGTAGCTGTCCTGCTGCTGGGAGGAGCTTATTCCAGCTATGAGATGAGCAAACTGGAAGATCCGGAAATAAAGGTGAAACTCGCCATGGTAGTGACACCCTATCCGGGAGCCTCGGCTCATCAAGTGGAACTGGAAGTGACGGATGTACTGGAAAAGAGCATCCGCAGCATGGGCCACATAGACAATGTGGAAAGTTACTCCTACAACGACCTTTCACTGATACAGATAGAGTTGACAACAACCACCCGAGACGATGAGGTGGAACAATGCTGGGACATGCTACGCCGCAAAGTGAACGATGCCCGTGCCTCACTGCCCGACGGGGCCGGTACACCTATCGTCAAAGATGATTTCGGGAATGTATATGGTATGTTCTACGCACTGACCGGCGACGGCTTGTCCGATCGGCAATTGTCCGACTATGCGGAACTCGTGAAGCGGGAAATCAGCGACATGGAAGGAATTGACCGGGTGGAACTCTACGGAAAACGCTCCGAGTGCATCAACATCTCCCTGCTGCAAGACCGCATGGCAAATTTGGGTGTGAAACCAGCTGAGGTGCTTGCCACCCTGAACGGGCAGAACAAGACCACTTACAGCGGCTATTACGACAATGGTGACCACCGCATCCGTGTAACTGTAAGCGACAAATTCAAGACTGTGGAGGACATCGGCAACATGCTTATACAAGGACATGACGACGACCAGCTCCGCATGCGCGACATCGCACAGATAGAAAAAGGATACGAAGAGCCTACCCGCAACGAAATGTTCTTCGACAGCGAACGGGCACAAGGTATCCTGATTGCCGCCTCCAGCGGAACAGACATTGTGAAAGTAGGCGCTGAAGTAGAAAAGAGGTTAGCACAGCTCAAAGAAACCCGTCTGCCTGCAGGCGTAGACTGCCATAAGGTTTTCTACCAGCCGGAACGCGTCGGTGCTTCATTGGGGACATTCATCATCAACCTGATAGAGTCTGTCATCATCGTAGTGCTCATTCTGATGGTGGCTATGGGATTCAAAAGTGGGGTCATTATCGGAATCAGTCTGGTGGTCACCGTCTTCGGTTCATTTATGTTTCTATATACGGCAGGCGGAACAATGCAGCGTGTATCACTGGCCGCATTTGTCCTCGCAATGGGTATGTTGGTAGACAATGCCATCGTCATCATTGACGGCATACTGGTAGACCTGAAAGCCGGAAAAAAACGGATGGAAGCCATGACAGCCATAGGGAGCCAGACAGCCATGCCGCTGCTGGGAGCTACGCTGATAGCCATCATAGCTTTTCTGCCCATCTTCATGTCGCCCGACACGGCAGGGGTCTACACACGTGACCTTTTCATCGTCCTGGCAGTGTCTTTGCTGTTAAGCTGGGTACTGGCGTTGGTTCATGTACCACTGATGGCCAATCGGTATCTGCATCCTGCCGTCGAAACCAACGCCACAGGAGCGAGAGAATACAAAGGACGCACTTATGCTGTCTTGCGCGCCGCCCTGCGGATGGGACTGGCACACCGCTGGAGCTTTGTGTTGACAATGCTCGTCCTGCTCGGACTGTCTGCCTTCGGCTACCAGTACATGCGCCAGGGATTCTTCCCCGACATGGTTTACGACCAACTATATATGGAATATAAACTGCCCGAAGGCAATAACTCCACACAAGTGGTTCAAGACCTCCGGGAGATAGAAACATACCTGAAAACACGCAAGGAAGTGACGCACGTCACCACTTCCATAGGCGGTACACCGGGACGCTACAATCTGGTAAGGAGCATCGCCAACCCGTCTTTGGCATACGGCGAACTGATTATAGATTTCACTTCTCCCGAAGAGCTGGTAGACAACATGGACGAGATACAAAGTTACCTGACGCATCATTATCCCAATGCCTACGTCAAGATGAAGCGCTACAACCTGATGTTCAAAAAATATCCTATCGAAGTCCAGTTCATGGGACCGGACCCTTCCGTACTGCACCGGTTGGCAGACAGCGCCCGCAGTATCATGGAGAACACACCGGAGATATGCCTCATCACCACCGATTGGGAACCGCAGGTTCCGGTACTCTCCATCGAGTACGACCAAGCCGCCGCCCGTACTTTGGGGTTGAGCCGCAATGACGTAAGCTTGTCACTGCTCTCGGCCAATGGAGGTATCCCCATCGGATTCTTCTACGAAGGCATCCACCGGGACAATATCTACCTGAAATGCCTGGACGAGGAAGGACAACCGATAGAGGACCTCTCCAATACGCAAGTGTTCTCCTCGCTGCCATCGCTGAACGGACTGCTGAACGAAGAAACAATGGTAAAGCTGAAAGCCGGTACCCTCTCCAAAGAAGAGCTGGTGGAAAGTCTGATGGGCAGCACTCCACTGAAACAAATCAGCAAAAGTATCGACATACGCTGGGAAGACCCGGTAGTGCCGCGCTACAACGGACAACGGAGCCAACGCGTGCAATGCTCTCCCACACCGGGCATAGAGACGGAAAAGGCAAGGCAGGCCATCGCACGGCAGATTGAAAGGATAGAGCTTCCCGAGGGATACACACTGCAGTGGCAGGGTGAGAAAAGCGCCAGTGACCAGTCCATGAAGTATCTGTTCAAGAACTTCCCACTGGCCATCATCCTAATGATTGCCATTCTGATCATGCTGTTCAAGGATTACCGTAAACCGCTTATCATCTTCTGCTGCATTCCGATGGTTGTGGTAGGCGTGGTAGCAGTGATGCTGCTTACAGGAAAGACATTCAATTTCGTGGCAATCGTAGGGACACTGGGATTGATAGGGATGCTCATCAAGAACGGCATCGTACTGATGGATGAAATAACCTTGCAGATTAATCAGGGAGTGGAACCGATGAAAGCCTTGATAGACAGTTCACAGAGTCGTTTGCGCCCGGTATCTATGGCGGCGCTGACTACAATTCTGGGCATGATACCGTTACTGCCCGATGCCATGTTCGGCTCGCTGGCAGCTTCCATTATGGGCGGGCTGACATTCGGCACACTGATAACGTTGCTGTTCATACCGGTACTGTATGCGTTGTTTTTCCATATTAATACACAAGACTGACAAGGAGACAAGGGAAAAGAAAGACGGCACATTTTTTCTTCTCTCCCTTGTCCTTCTGTTTTTTGTCCGAAAAATATTTATCATTTATATTCCGCCCACGACTTGATGGCCAAATCATCCGGCGTCATCGTGCAGAATGCATTGATGAACGCACTTGCCAGACGGGCATTCGTTATCAAAGGAATATTGAGGTCGATGGCGGCACGGCGTATCTTGTAGCCGTTATCCAACTCGCCTGCGGTGAGGTTCTTCGGAATATTGACCACCATGTCTATCTCCTTGCGGTGCAGCATGTCGAGTGCCTGCGGCTGGCGTTCGGGTTCGCTGGGCCAGTAGACGCGCGTATTCTCCACACCGTTCTCCGTAAGGAAATTGCTGGAACCACCCGTGGCAAATATCTTATACCCCTTCTTCTGAAGCATACGCGCGGCAGAAAGCATGTCCACTTTCTGCTTCGGAGTACCGGTAGAAAGCAGGATGTTCTTCTCCGGAATGCGGTAGCCCACGGAGAGCATCGCCTTGAGAATGGCGCAGGAAGTATCGCTGCCGATGCAACCCACCTCGCCCGTGCTTGCCATATCCACACCCAGTACCGGGTCGGCCTTCTGCAGACGGTTGAAGGAGAACTGGCTCGCCTTGATGCCTACATAATCCAAATCGAACAGATTCTTGTCCGGCTTCTGTACCGGAATGCCGAGCATCACCTTCGTGGCAAGTTCAATAAGGTTTATCTTCAGCACCTTGCTGACAAACGGAAACGAACGGCTGGCGCGGAGGTTGCACTCAATCACCTTAATGTCGTTCTCGCGTGCCAGATACTGGATATTGAACGGACCGGAGATGTTCAGCTCACGGGCAATCTCGCGGCTGATGCGCTTGATGCGGCGCACCGTCTCCACATACAACTTTTGTGGTGGGAACTGGATAGTGGCGTCACCGGAATGCACCCCGGCAAACTCGATATGCTCACTGATGGCATATGCGATAATCTCACCGTTTTGTGCCACCGCATCCATCTCCACCTCCTTGGCATGCTCGATGAACTGGCTCACCACCACGGGATGCTTCTTGCTGACATTCGCTGCCAGCTTCAGGAAGCGTTCCAGTTCCTCCCGGTTGGAGCAGACGTTCATCGCAGCACCGGACAATACATAGGAAGGACGGACCAATACCGGGAAGCCCACCTTATCCACAAAGGCGTTGATGTCCTTCAGGGAGGTCAGCGCCCGCCATTCGGGCTGGTCTACACCAATGCGGTCGAGCATGGCGGAGAACTTGTCACGGTCTTCGGCATTGTCGATGCTCTTGGCGCTTGTGCCGAGAATAGGTACCTTCTGCGCATCGAGGCGCAAGGCAAGGTTATTCGGTATCTGACCACCGGTAGAGACAATCACCCCGTGAGGATTCTCCAGTTCGAGAATATCCATCACGCGCTCGAAGGTGAGCTCGTCGAAGTAAAGACGGTCGCACATGTCATAGTCCGTAGACACGGTTTCGGGATTGTAGTTTATCATGACACTGCGGTAGCCTTCCTGACGGATGGTGTTCAGGGCCTGCACGCCGCACCAGTCGAACTCTACGGAAGAACCGATGCGGTAGGCGCCGGAGCCCAATACGACAATGGAGTTGCGGTCGCCGAGGTAACGGACATCATTTGCCGTGCCGCTATACGTCAGGTAGAGATAGTTGGTCTGTGCGGGATATTCGGCGGCAAGGGTATCTATCTGCTTCACTACGGGCAGAATGCCTGCACTCTTGCGGAAATTGCGGACGGCAAGGATGGCTTCTTCGCCGTCCATTGCTTGTTCCAAGCCGAGGGCACGGGCTATCTGAAAATCAGAGAAGCCTTGTACTTTAGCTTTACGCAACAAGTCCACGGGAATCATTGGCAACTCTCCATCAGCCATAAAAGAGTGCAGTTCCCTGCTGGTATCCATGATGTTCATCAACTTCTCCAGGAACCAACGGTCTATCTTGGTCAATTCGTGCACCTGGTCCACCGTATACCCGGCACGGAAGGCTTTGGAGATGACAAAGATACGCTTGTCCGTCGGTTCGCGCAGAGCCTTGTCCAAATCGGCAATCACCAGTTCCTTGTTCTCCACAAAGCCGTGCATGCCCTGGCCTATCATGCGAAGCCCCTTCTGGATGGCTTCTTCGAAAGTACGGCCGATAGCCATCACCTCTCCTACCGACTTCATGCTCGAACCCAGCTCTTTGTCCACTCCATGGAACTTGCCCAAATCCCAACGCGGTATCTTGCAGACCACATAGTCCAGGGCGGGTTCGAAGAAAGCGCTTGTGGTCTTCGTTACAGAGTTGTTCAAGTCGAACAAGCCATAGCCCAAGCCGAGTTTTGCCGCTACAAAGGCAAGCGGATAACCCGTTGCTTTAGAGGCCAATGCAGACGAACGGCTCAAGCGTGCATTCACCTCGATTACCCGGTAGTCCTCGCTCATCGGGTCATAGGCATACTGCACGTTACACTCTCCCACAATACCGATGTGACGGATAATGCGGATAGCGAGTTCACGCAATTTATGATAGTCCGTATTGCTCAACGTCTGTGACGGGGCAATAACGATGGACTCGCCCGTATGGATGCCCAGGGGGTCGAAGTTCTCCATGTTACAGACCGTGATGCAGTTGTCGAAGCGGTCGCGCACCACCTCGTATTCCACTTCCTTCCATCCCTTCAGCGATTTTTCCACCAACACCTGCGGGGAGAAGGAGAAGGCTTTCTCTACCAGCACATTCAGCTCTTCTTCATTGTCGCAGAAGCCCGAACCCAGTCCGCCAAGCGCGTATGCGGCACGGACAATGACCGGATATCCCAGTTCCCGGGCTGCGCGACGGGCATCTGCCGCATTCTCCACAGCTTCGCTCTTGATGGTCTTTACATCAATCTCATTCAGTTTCTGCACAAAGATTTCACGGTCCTCCGTGTCAATGATAGCCTGTACGGGAGTGCCGAGAACCGTCACGCCGTACTTCTCGAAAATCTTGTCCTTGTAGAGGGAAACACCGCAGTTCAGTGCCGTCTGTCCGCCAAAAGCAAGCATGATTCCGTCTGGGCGCTCCTTCTCTATCACCTTCTCCACGAAGTAAGGAGTGACGGGCAGGAAGTAAATCTGGTCGGCAACGCCCTCCGAGGTCTGTACCGTGGCAATGTTCGGATTGATGAGAACCGTGTAGATGCCTTCCTCCTTCAATGCCTTGAGCGCCTGCGAACCGGAGTAGTCAAATTCTCCTGCCTCACCGATTTTCAGTGCACCGGAACCGAGCAGCAGGACTTTCTTTATATTGTTTTCTTTCATTTGCATATCTGTTTATTAAAAATGTAATAGTAGTAATAAAACCTTATCTTTCTCTTACCTTACACAATCAGTCACTAATTGAATGACATTCAGTATAGGACTGAAAGGTATTCACTCTGGGACTGAATGACATTCAGTACGGGACTCATTATACCGTCTTTTACACTCTGATTATCAAGAGATTACAAACGCAACCATTCTTAATAAAATTCTCTTACTAAAGCAACTTCACAAAGTCATCAAAAAGAAACTCCGTATCCGTCGGCCCGCTGGCAGCTTCGGGATGAAACTGTGCGGAGAACCAGGGATTGCGTTTGTGGCGGATTCCTTCATTAGAACCATCGTTCATATTGATGAAAAGCGGTTCCCAGTCTTCTGTCAGCGTATTGTTGTCTACGGCATACCCATGATTCTGTGAGGTGATGAAGCAACGTTCCGTACCCACCATACGCACCGGTTGGTTATGGCTGCGGTGGCCGTATTTCAATTTGTATATCTTGGCGCCCCCAGCTTTGGAAAGCAACTGGTTTCCCATACAGATGCCGAAGATGGGCAGTTTCTCGTTCTGCATTGCCTTGCGGATATTCTGTACGGCAGCATCGCAGGTATCAGGGTCGCCAGGGCCGTTGGAGATGAACAGCCCGTCGAACTCCATCCCGGTATAATCATAGTCCCAGGGAACGCGAATCACTTCCACATCACGTTTCAGCAGGCAGCGGATGATGTTATGCTTGACGCCGCAATCCACAAGGAGCACTTTCTTCTTACCGGTTCCTTCGTTGTAACGGATAACCTCCTTGCAGCTGACTTTATCCACATAATTCACATCGGCATAAGAGGCCTCAGGCATTTCATCCGATTCATCATCAAAGGCGATACGTCCCATCATCACCCCATGCTCGCGAAGCACCTTTGTCAGTTCGCGGGTATCGATGCCCGTGATGCCCGGAATCTGTTCGCGTTTCAGCCAGTCACCGAGACTTTCCACCGCATTCCAATGGCTATAATTTTCGCTATAATCGCTTACAATAATGGCTTCGGCATGGATATGCTCGCTCTCCATAAAAGTGGCAAGCCCATTCGGTTCGAGAGTAAAAGGCGGCACACCGTAATTGCCCACCAACGGATAGGTGAGCGTCATCAGCTGTCCGGCATACGAAGGGTCGGTCAGACTTTCGGGATAACCCGTCATGGCTGTATTGAAGACCACCTCTCCCGCTACCGGTTTTTCAAAGCCGAACGACTTGCCGTGGAAGCGGCTCCCGTCGTCGAGGATTAGAGTTACATTTCTCATTGATTCAATTAAAATTGATAAACTTGTTCTATATAATCAATAAATGCCTTATTCAGCAGCTTCACACCGCCCGGCGTAGGATAATCGCCGCTGAAGTACCAGTCACCCGGATGCTTGGGGCAGGCCTCATGCAGCCCCTCGAGAGGCTGGTAGACGATCTGCACTTTGGCTTTCGTTCCTTTCGGAGTGAGAAGCTCCACCATCTTGGCAGAGATTTCCTCGTCAGTGAAAGGAGCATAAATCTCCTTCACGTAATTCACCATCTGTTCTTTGGGCAGGCCTACCTGCTCCTTGGACTTGCGGTAGGCGGCGGCAATTACATCCCGCATCTCACGCTCCTTCAGCAGTTCCACAGCAGCTTTGAAGGCGATGAATTCACTCATCTTAGCCATATCGATGCCATAGTAGTCGGGATAGCGCACCTGCGGTGAAGAGCTTACAATGACTATCTTCTTCGGCCCCAGACGGTCGAGGATACCAATGATGCTCTGCTTCAGGGTGGTTCCGCGCACTATCGAGTCGTCGATGATGACCAGATTATCCACTCCCGGAACAAGGCTTCCGTAAGTGATGTCGTACACATGGGCGGCAAGGTCGTTCCGGCTGTTTCCTTCGGCAATGAAGGTACGCAGCTTGATGTCCTTGATTGCCACTTTCTCGCTCCGTATGCGCCGCGACAAGATATGCTCCAGCTCGTCGTGGCTGGGACTATGCCCCAAGGCGGCAATCTGCTGCACCTTCTCCTCGTTGAGGTAGTCGTCCAGTCCCTGCAACATGCCGTAGAAGGCGACTTCCGCCGTATTGGGTATGAAGGAGAAGACAGTATGGTCCACATCGTTGTCAATGGCTTTCAATATGTTGGGTACAAGTTTCTCACCCAGCAGTTTACGTTCCCGGTAAATGTCCACATCACTGCCCCGGCTAAAATAGATGCGCTCGAAGGAACAAGGCTTCACCTCGCGCGGCTTATTGATTTGCACGGTGCGCACCTTGCCGGCCTTGTTGATAAACATGGCTTGTCCGGGTTGCAGCTCCCTGATGGAGCCGGCAGGGACATTAAGGGCTGTCTGTATCACGGGACGTTCACTGGCAAGCACCGCTATTTCGTCGTCTTGATACCAGAAGGCTGTACGGATGCCCCACGGGTCGCGTACGGCAAAAGTCTCTCCGCTTCCGGTAAGTCCGCACATCACGTATCCCCCGTCCCACTCCTTACTCGAAGTGCGTAGCACGTTGGCAAGGTCGATGTGGTCTTCTATATAATGGGTGATGTCCATACCTGCCAGCCCTTCCGCTTCGGCAAGGTTGAAGAGGCGCTCCACTTCGCGATCAAGGCGGTGTCCCAACTGCTCCAGCATGATGTAGGTATCGGCATATTTGCGCGGATGCTGACCGATGGCGGTAATGCGTGCAAAGATTTCATCCACATTCGTCATGTTGAAGTTGCCGCAGAGAGCAAGGTTCTTGGCACGCCAGTTGTTTCTCCGGAGGAATGGGTGCACGTACGAGAGGCCGGACTTTCCGGTAGTGGAGTAACGCAGGTGTCCCATATAGACCTCCCCTGCAAAGGGCAGCACACGCTTGGCATATTCCGCATCGTGCAGCTGTTCCTTGGTCAAGTCCTTGAAGTTGCCCTGCACCGTACCGAAAATTTCGGTAATGGCGCCCGAACCGAGCGCACGTTCACGGAACATATATTCCTCACCGGGATTGGCTTCCAGTTTCACGCAGGCCAGTCCGGCACCTTCCTGCCCACGGTTGTGTTGTTTCTCCATCAGGAGATAGAGCTTGTTGAGTCCGTACATCCATGTTCCGTACTTCTCTTCATAGTACTCCAAAGGTTTCAGCAGGCGTATCATGGCGACGCCGCATTCATGCTTCAGTTGTTCCATCTATTTATTTACTATTTACCATTTACAATGTACAATTTTAAGTGTACAATTTTCTTTTCCTTATTATAGCATACAATTACCATTTACATTTACCCCTCCCAAGCGCAGCCCCATTGTACATTGTAAATGGTAAATTGTACATGTCCTCATTCTACAGTCACCGACTTAGCAAGGTTCCTCGGCTGGTCCACATCCATTCCCTTGCACACGGCAATGTGATAGGCAAGCAGTTGCAAAGGTACCGTAGTTATTAACGGATCAAGGCACTCCATTGTTTCGGGAAGCTCGATACAAGTGTCGGCTATTTTACTGATGACCGTATCTCCCTTTGTCACAATGGCGATAACCCTGCCTTTACGCGCCTTTATTTCCTGGATATTGCTCAGCACCTTTTCATAAAGCCCATTCCGGGTGGCAATGACCACTACCGGCATTTCGGCATCCACCAGAGCAATGGGGCCGTGCTTCATTTCGGCGGCAGGATAGCCTTCGGCATGGATATACGAAATCTCCTTCAACTTCAAGGCGCCTTCCAAGGCTACGGGATAACTGTATCCGCGTCCCAGATAGATAAAGTTGTGTGCATAGGTGAATATCTTGGAAAGTTCCGCTATGCGGTCGTTCAATTTCAAGACCTCTTCCATCTTGTCGGGAATATGCCCCAGCTCCTTGACAATTGCCAGGTATTGCCCTTCGTCCATCGTCTTTTTCTCTTTGGCAAGTGTCAGGGCCAGCATGGTAAGCACCGTTACCTGCCCCGTGAAGGCTTTGGTGGATGCCACCCCTATTTCCGGTCCCACGTGGATATAGGAACCCGTGTGCGTGGCACGGGGAATGCTGGAACCGACGGCATTGCAGATGCCGTATATAAATGCCCCACAGCTTTTGGCAAGCTCCACGGCGGCCAGCGTATCGGCCGTTTCTCCGCTTTGCGAGATGGCAATCACTACATCGTTGCTGTCAATCACCGGGTCGCGGTAACGGAACTCACTGGCATACTCCACCTCTACCGGAATACGGCAGAAGCTTTCAATCAAATGCTTGCCGATGAGGGCGGCATGCCATGACGTACCGCATGCCACGATGACGAAGCGTTTGGCCGCCAGCAGACGTTCCTTATAATCAATCACTGCAGAAAGAACCACGTTCGTACCCTCCACATTGATACGCCCGCGCATGCAGTCGTGAATGCAGCCGGGCTGTTCGAAGATTTCCTTCAGCATGAAGTGCGGATAACCGCCCTTCTCCAGCTGGCCGAGATTGAGCGCTACCGTCTTTACCTCGTGCGGACATTCCACATTCTTCAGGTTAACAACCTTCAGCTTCTCTCCCCGACGGATGAGGGCAATCTCTTCGTCTTCCAGATACACCACCTTATCCGTGTATTCCACAATCGGCGTGGCATCCGAAGCCAGGAAAAACTCTCCTTCACCGATGCCCACCACCAGCGGACTGCTCTTGCGTGCAGCGATTATCCCATCCGGATTGTCCTTATCGAGCACCGCAATGGCATACGCCCCAATCACTTCCTGCAAGGCAAGTTGCACCGCCGTCAGCAGGTCAATATGGTTTGTCACCTGAATGTATTCGATGAGCTGTACCAGCACCTCGGTATCAGTGCTGCTTTTAAATACATAACCTTTGGCTTGAAGTTTTTCTTTAAGGACGGCGTAGTTTTCAATAATGCCGTTATGGATGAGGGCGAGGCGTTCGGAAGAGGAATAATGGGGATGGGCATTGACGGAACAAGGTTCTCCATGAGTAGCCCAACGTGTATGTGCAATACCAATGTTACCGGAAATATCTTTTTGAGCAACGAAAGTTTCAAGTTCCGAAACCTTACCTTTCGCTTTGTACACGTTCAACTGTCGGTTATCACTGATTAATGCTACCCCTGCACTATCATATCCACGGTACTCCAACCGCTTCAGACCTTTGATAAGAATGGGGTAGGCTTTCCTTTGACCTATATAGCCTACTATTCCACACATAATGTATCAGTATTTGATTTTGCGCTGCAAATATACATATTCTTAAGAACATAAAGTTAATCTTTCCAGTATTTATTTATCAAAAGAATAGAAAAAAGTTGTTTTTATATCAAAAAGTTAAAGAAAGTATTATTTTGAAAGCAAAAGGCTTAATTTATAAATCTAAATCAAACCGTCTGATTTTGATTTAGGATTAAAAGAAAACAGAGGGTGTTTTCTATCAATTCATAACTTCATCTTCTATCGCAGGAATTTTGCAAGAAAGAAGGCAGAAATACATATTAACATTTTGCAATTAATACCATATATTTGCCAAACATTTTGAAATCACAAACAATATTATATAGCAATAAAGAAAGCTTATAATCATGAAACAAGAACTTTTTAACAACAAAGCAAAAGTAGAGGATTACCAGCGACAGCCCAAACAGTTGGGCTTGTATGAGGCATCCCATGAGCACGATGCCTGCGGAGTAGGCATGCTGGTCAATATCCAGGGAGGAAAATCACATGAACTGGTAGAATCGGCATTGAAGGTACTGGAAAACATGCGCCACCGTGGAGCGGAAGGGGCGGACAACAAAACCGGAGACGGCGCCGGCATCATGCTGCAGATACCGCACGAATTCATTCTGTTGCAGGGCATTCCCGTTCCCGAGAAGGGAAAATACGGCACCGGCCTGCTTTTCCTTCCCAAAGACGGAAAAGACCAGGCTGCCATCTTGAGCGTCATTATCGAAGAGATTGAAAAGGATGGATTGACCCTGATGCATCTGCGCAATGTGCCCACTTGCCCCGAAATATTGGGAGAAGCGGCTCTTGCCAACGAACCGGACATCAAGCAAATCTTCATCACCGGATTTACGGAAAGCGAAACCGCTGACCGCCGACTCTATATAATAAGGAAAAGGATAGAGAACAGAATACGCAAGTCGGACATCCCCACCCGCGAGGATTTCTACATCGTCTCGCTCTCTACGAAGAACATCGTCTACAAAGGCATGCTCTCTTCCTTGCAGTTGCGCAACTACTTCCCCGACCTCACCAACAGCTACTTCACCAGCGGACTGGCATTGGTGCACTCCCGTTTCAGCACCAACACTTTCCCCACCTGGGGACTGGCACAGCCTTTCCGCCTGCTGGCACACAACGGCGAAATCAATACCATCCGCGGCAACCGCGGCTGGATGGAAGCCCGTGAGAGTGTACTCTCCTCTCCCGCCCTGGGAGACATCCGGGAGATACGCCCCATCGTGCAACCGGGCATGAGCGACAGTGCCTCGCTGGACAATGTGCTCGAGTTTCTCATCATGTCAGGCCTGAGCCTGCCGCACGCCATGGCCATGCTCGTGCCGGAATCTTTCAACGAAAAGAATCCCATCAGCGAAGATTTAAAAGCTTTCTATGAATACCACTCCATCCTGATGGAGCCGTGGGACGGACCGGCGGCACTGCTTTTCAGCGACGGGCGCTATGCAGGCGGCATGCTCGACAGGAACGGACTGCGCCCTGCACGCTACCTGATTACGCAGGGCGGCATGATGGTAGTGGCCAGCGAAGTCGGCGTGATGGATTTCGAGCCGGGAGACATCAAGGAAAAAGGACGCCTGCAACCGGGCAAGATACTGCTTATAGACACCGAGAAAGGCGAAATATATTATGACGGCGAACTGAAGAAACAACTTGCCGAAGCCAAACCATACCGCACTTGGCTGGCCGGCAACCGCATCGAGCTGGACGAACTGAAAAGCGGCCGCAAAGTCTCCCATAGCGTGGAGAACTACGACAGCATGCTGCGCATCTTCGGCTACTCCAAAGAAGACGTGGAACGGCTGATTGTCCCGATGTGTACCACCGGTGCCGAACCCATCAACTCCATGGGCAATGACACCCCGCTGGCAGTACTCTCGGACAAGCCGCAACTACTGTACAACTATTTCCGCCAGCAGTTTGCCCAAGTCACCAACCCTCCTATCGACCCGATACGCGAAGAACTGGTAATGTCGCTGACCGAGTACATCGGAGCCGTAGGCATGAACATACTGACACCCAGCGAAAACCATTGTAAGATGGTGAGGTTGAACCATCCCATCCTGAACAACGCCCAGCTGGATATTCTCTGCAACATCCGGTACAAAGGCTTCAAGACCGTGAAACTGCCCCTGCTCTTCGAAGTGGCAAAAGGGTGCCAGGGATTGCAGGAAGCATTGGCAACCCTCTGCAAGCAGGCGGAAGAATCCGTCAACGAAGGGGTGAACTACATTGTGCTTTCCGACCGCGACGTAGACGCCGACCATGCCGCCATTCCGTCACTGCTTGCCGTGTCGGCGGTACACCACCATCTTATCTCCGTGGGCAAACGGGTGCAGACGGCACTGATTGTAGAAAGCGGTGAAATCCGCGAAGTGATGCACGCCGCACTCCTGCTGGGTTTCGGAGCCAGCGCACTGAATCCGTATATGGCTTTCGCCGTCATCGACAAACTGGTGAACGAAAAGGAAATACAGCTTGACTACGCCACTGCCGAAAAGAAATATATCAAGTCCGTCTGCAAAGGCTTGTTCAAGATTATGAGCAAGATGGGCATCAGCACCATCCGTTCTTACCGGGGCGCGAAGATTTTCGAGGCCGTAGGACTGAGCGAGGAGTTGAGCAATGCCTACTTTGGCGGACTGAGTTCACGCATCGGAGGCATACGCCTGGATGAAGTGGCACGCGACGCCATCGCCTTCCACAAGGAAGGGATGGGGGTTCTTAAAAAGAAGGGGGAAGCGGAGCTATTGCCGAACCGCGGACTGTATGCCTTCCGCAAGGATGGTGAGAAGCACGCCTGGAACCCGGAAACCATCAGCACACTGCAACTTGCTACACGCCTGGGAAGCTATAAGAAATTCAAGGAGTTCACTGCCATGGTAGACAGCAAGGAATCTCCCATCTTCCTGCGCGATTTCCTCGACTTCCGCCGCGCTCCTATCAGCATAGACCGGGTAGAACCGGTAGAGAACATCGTACAGCGCTTTGTCACCGGCGCCATGTCCTACGGCTCCATCAGCCGCGAAGTCCACGAAGCCATGGCTATTGCCATGAACAAGCTGCATGGCCGGAGCAATACGGGCGAAGGAGGCGAAGACCGGGCACGCTTCATGCCGCGCGAAGACGGCACCAGTCTGCGCAGCGCCATCAAGCAGGTGGCCTCAGGACGTTTCGGTGTCACCGCAGAATATCTGGTGAATGCGGACGAAATACAGATAAAGATTGCCCAAGGCGCCAAGCCGGGCGAAGGCGGACAGCTGCCGGGCTTCAAAGTGGATGAAGTGATTGCCAAGACACGCCACTCCATTCCGGGCATCTCGCTGATTTCCCCCCCGCCCCACCACGACATTTACTCCATCGAAGACCTGGCACAGCTCATCTTCGACCTGAAGAACGTGAACCCACGGGCAAAAATCAGCGTGAAGCTGGTGGCAGAAAGCGGTGTGGGCACCATTGCCGCCGGTGTGGCAAAGGCAAAGGCCGATTTGATAGTCATCTCGGGTGCAGAGGGCGGTACGGGAGCCTCTCCTGCATCATCCATCCGCTATGCCGGCATCTCGCCCGAACTCGGTTTGAGCGAAACGCAGCAGACACTGGTGCTGAACGGCCTGCGCGGACAAGTGATGTTGCAAGTGGACGGACAACTCAAAACCGGCCGCGACATCATACTGATGGCAATGCTCGGAGCCGAGGAATTCGGTTTCGCCACCAGCACCCTGATTGTACTGGGTTGCGTAATGATGCGCAAATGCCACCAGAACACCTGCCCCGTAGGGGTAGCGACACAGAACGAAGAACTGCGCAAACGCTTTCACGGACGCAGCGAGTATCTGGTGAACTTCTTCACGTTCCTGGCGCAGGAAGTACGCGAATACCTGGCGGAAATCGGTGTGGAACGCCTGGACGACATCATTGGACGTACAGACCTTATCGTCCGCAAGCCGGATGACGGAATCAGGAAACATCAGTTGATAAGCTTCGACAAACTACTGGCACGCGTAGACAATGAAGCCGCCATCCGCCACGTCACCGACCAACAGCATGGCATCGACCATGTGAAAGATGTAGAGATACTGCATGCCGCCGCCGAAGCCGTAGAGAACCAGAAGGAAATCTCGCTGGAGTACACCATCGCCAATACCGACCGTGCCTGCGGCGCCATGCTCTCCGGTGTCATTGCCGCAAAATACGGAGAAAAAGGGCTACCCGAACATACGCTGAACGTGAAGTTCAAAGGCTCCGCCGGGCAGAGTTTCGGGGCATTCCTTGTCCCGGGTGTCAACTTCAAGCTGGAAGGCGAGGCCAACGATTATCTGGGCAAAGGTCTGAGTGGCGGACGCATCGCCGTCTTGCCTCCGGTACGGAGCAACTTCGAGGCGGAGAAAAACACGATTGCAGGCAACACCCTGCTTTATGGCGCCACAAGCGGTGAAGTTTACATCAACGGCCGTGCGGGCGAGCGCTTTGCCGTCCGCAACTCCGGTGCCACAGCCGTAGTGGAGGGCGTAGGTGACCACTGCTGTGAGTACATGACCGGCGGACGCGTGGTAGTACTCGGACAGACGGGACGCAACTTTGCCGCAGGCATGTCCGGCGGTGTGGCCTACGTCTGGAACCGTGACGGCAATTTCGACTATTTCTGCAATATGGAAATGGTGGAGCTGAGCCTCATCGAAGAAGCCTCCTACCGCAAGGAACTGCATGAACTCATCTGCCAGCACTACCTGTACACCGGTTCCAAACTGGCACGCACCATGCTCGATGACTGGCCACGCTATACCGACCAGTTCATCCAGGTAGTCCCTATCGAATACAAGAAGGTGCTGCAGGAAGAGCAGATGCGGAAACTGCAACAGAAGATTGCAGAGATGCAGAGAGACTATTAAAAGTACAATTGACCATTTATAATGTACAATTACCATGCGGATAACAGTTATATAGTAGCATCTGGAAATATACATTGTAAACGGACAAAGAGATTGTAAATTGTAAATTGCTAAATTGTAAATTTCAATATGGGAGATCCAAAAGCATTCCTCAATATCCCCCGCCAGGAGGCGGGTTACCGTCCGATACACGAACGTATCACAGACTTCAGCCAAGTGGAACAGACACTGAACAGCCACGACCGCAAGCTCCAGGCCTCGCGCTGCATGGACTGTGGCGTACCTTTCTGCCACTGGGCATGTCCGCTGGGCAATAAAGACCCGGAATTCCAAGACGCACTCTACCGAGGCAAATGGCGCGAAGCTTACTGGATACTGTCCAGCACGAACGACTTTCCCGAATTTACGGGACGCATCTGCCCCGCCCTCTGCGAGAAGTCATGCGTACTGAAACTCTCGTGCAACGAGCCGGTCACTATCCGCGAAAATGAAGCCGCCATTGCCGAAGCTGCCTTTCGCGAGGGTTACATCACACCGTGCAAGCCCGAACGTAACGGAAAGAAGGTAGCCGTCATCGGCGCCGGCCCTGCCGGATTGAGTGTCGCTGTACAGCTGAACGCCAAAGGTTACGAAGTTACCCTATTCGACAGCAAACCGATGCCGGGAGGACTGCTGCGCTATGGCATCCCCAACTTCAAACTGGACAAAGCCGTCATCGACCGCCGCATGAAAATCCTCGAGGCCGAAGGAATCTTGTTCGAGATGGGAGTCCATGTCGATGTGCAGAAACTGCCCGCCGGATTCGATGCTTACGCCATTTGTACCGGTACGCCCATCGCCCGCGACCTCTCCATTCCGGGCCGGGAGCTGAAAGGCATCTACTTTGCCCTCGACATGCTGGCACAGCAGAACCATATTCTGGATGGAGATGCCTTCCCGAAAGACCAACTCGTCAACGCCCGCGGCAAACGGGTACTCGTCATCGGCGGCGGCGATACCGGGTCTGACTGTATAGGCACCAGCATTCGCCAGGGAGCCGTCAGCGTAACCCAGATTGAAATCATGCCCCAACCGCCCATAGGACACAACCCGGATACTCCCTGGCCGCAATGGCCCGTCGTACTGAAAACCACCAGCAGCCACGAAGAAGGCTGTACCCGTCGATGGTCCCTCGCCTCCACCCGGTTCATCGGAAAGAACGGCAGGGTATGCGGTGTGGAAGTGGAAGAAGTGGAGTGGCTTCCGGCAACAGACGGTAACCGCCCTACCATGAAATCTACGGGTAAGAAAGAGGTCATCGAAGCCGATATGGTACTTCTTGCCATGGGTTTCCTCAAGCCCGAGCAACCGAAGTTTGCAGAGAACGTATTCGTGGCAGGCGATGCCGCCCACGGCGCCAGCCTCGTGGTACGTGCCTTGGCCGACGGACGACGAGTGGCAACAGAAATAGATCGTTACCTCGAACCTCTAAAAGAAAACAAGAAATGATTTCCCTCCTTTTAATTTTTAACCTTTAATTTTTAATTCTCATGTGTGGAATAGCAGGAATTTTCAACATACAGTCTCAAACTCCTGAGTTGAGAAACAAAGCGCTACGGATGGCGCAGAAAATCCGTCATCGTGGGCCGGACTGGAGTGGCATCTACGTAGGCGGCTCCGCCATTCTCGCCCACGAACGCCTCTCCATTGTCGACCCGGAATCCGGCGGACAACCCTTGTATTCACCCGACCACAAGCAGGTGCTTGCCGTCAATGGCGAGATTTACAACCATCGCGACATCCGTGCCCGCTATGCCGGAAAATACGCCTTCCAGACCGGTTCCGACTGCGAAGTCATCCTTGCCCTTTACAAAGACAAAGGCGTCCGCTTCCTTGAAGAGCTGAACGGCATCTTCGCCTTCGCCCTCTATGATGAAGAAACGGACGATTACCTCATCGCCCGCGACCCCATCGGCGTAATCCCCCTTTATATAGGACGCGACAAGGATGGACACATCTACTTCGGCAGTGAGCTGAAAGCCCTTGAGGGTTTCTGCGACGAGTACGAGCCTTTCCTTCCCGGCCACTACTACCGTGGCCGCGAGGGCAAGATGCACCGCTGGTACACCCGCGACTGGATGGACTATGCCGCTGTGAAGGACAACTACACTCCTGCCGCCGAACGCAACGCTGCGCCGGCTTCGATAGGCCGAACAGCCTACGGCACACAAGTCACTGCCGTGCACGATGCCCTCGAAGCCGCCGTACAGCGCCAGTTGATGTCCGACGTCCCCTACGGTGTCCTGCTCAGTGGCGGACTCGATTCTTCCGTCATCTCTGCCATCGCCAAGAAATATGCCGCCAAACGCATCGAGACAGACAACAAGGCAGATGCCTGGTGGCCGCAGCTCCATTCCTTCGCCGTCGGCTTGAAGGGTGCTCCCGACTTGATTAAAGCCCGCGAAGTGGCCCGTCATATCGGTACCGTGCATCACGAGATAAACTATACCGTTCAGGAAGGCCTCGATGCTGTCCGCGACGTCATCTATTTCATTGAGACTTACGACATAACCACTGTCCGCGCCTCCACCCCCATGTATCTGCTGGCGCGTGTCATCAAAAGCATGGGCATCAAGATGGTACTCAGCGGCGAAGGTGCAGACGAGGTGTTCGGCGGTTATCTTTACTTCCACAAGGCGCCCACCCCACAAGCCTTTCACGAAGAAACCGTGCGCAAGCTCTCCAAACTGCATCTGTACGACTGCCTCCGTGCCAACAAAAGCCTTGCAGCCTGGGGAGTGGAAGGGCGTGTCCCCTTCCTCGACAAAGAATTCCTGGATGTTGCCATGCGCATCAATCCGGCAGTCAAGATGTGCCCCGGCAAGGAGATAGAAAAGAAAGTAGTCCGCGAAGCCTTTGCCGACATGCTCCCTCAGAGCGTTGCTTGGCGGCAGAAAGAACAGTTCTCCGACGGTGTGGGCTACAGTTGGATTGATACGCTGAAAGCCGTCACTGCCGCTGCCGTCAGCGACGAACAGATGGCACATGCCGCCGAACGCTTCCCAGTACATACCCCGCAAAACAAGGAAGAGTACTATTATCGCACCATCTTCGAAGAGCATTTCCCCAGTGAAAGCGCAGCCCGGAGCGTTCCCAGCGTACCCAGTGTGGCATGCTCCACCGCCGAAGCGCTGGCATGGGACGTCTCTTTCCAAGGAAAGAACGACCCCAGCGGACGAGCAGTAGCGGGGGTACACGAAGAAGCATACAAGGATTAAAAAAAGAGCTGCCGACAGATTTCCTGCCAGCAGCTCTTCTCATTTTTTATTTATCAAATCCTATCGGACTAAAACATCATTGTCTGTCCGCCAATCACACCTGCCACAGCACTCGCTACGGCAATAATAAGTTTCAAAATCACATTCCACGTTTTCTTCATAAAGATTATCCATTATCTGATTAATAATTCACAGCTACTGTTATCCCAGTGGATTCTCACCTTGGTCTCCATCCGAATCCGAGCCTCCTCCTTCCGAACCGGAGCCGCCATCTGTAGAAGTCTTCCCCTTAAGATAATCATCCAAACTCACCAAATCCAGCCTTTCTCCAGCACGGGTAGCAGCCTTCGATATCTTCAGTTCCCTATTCGCCTGAAAACAGATACGGACGCTCTCCACACTCTTGGCTGTCACGTCATCAGCCTTTTCCTCACCTTTCGATTTGGCTGCCAGTATAAAGACACCCAGCCCGGCTATATTAACCGTCTTTCCTTCCAGCAACTGCTCTTTTAGCTTTTCCACAAAGTTCTGCATCGTACTCTTGATGTCACCGATAGACAGAGAAGAGCGGTCCTGCATCTTCTGTGCAATAAATGCCAAATCCACGCTTTGCCCCAATGTCACCAACTGCGGATAATACTTCTTGGGAGAGTTTTCAACCCTGGGGTCCGACGGTCTCTCCACCGTCCTGAAAATTACACTCATACTTTTTTTCTTTAGAGATTTAAATTCGTTTTCCTATTCACACGTTTCGTTGATCAACGATGCAAAGGTGAGGATTAAAAACTATGTAGCCAAAGAAAAAAGGTGCTTGGGAGTAGTTTTTCTGAGAAAAGTGATAAAGTGTTAATTATAAGATAATTGATGCTGAACAAAGAATCTCTTCATGAAACAGATATAAATAAGATACCTTATTTAATCACGTTTAAAAATATCCCTCGTATAGACTTTGTCAGCCACATCATCCAAACATGCGTCATAGCGGTTGGCAATAATGGCCTGCGAGATACGTTTAAACTCCTCCAAGTCATTCACAATAAGCGAACCGAAGAAAGTACTGCCATCTTCCAATGTAGGTTCATAAATCACCAGCTTGGCACCTTTAGCCTTGATACGTTTCATCACCCCTTGAATGGAACTCTGGCGAAAATTATCCGAGTTTGACTTCATGGTCAACCGGAATACACCAATGGTCACCTCCTTTTCTTTCTCCGCATCATATACACTGTTACTTCCGTATGCACCGGCAATGTGCAGCACCCTATCGGCTATAAAGTCCTTACGCGTACGGTTACTCTCCACAATTGCCGACATCATATTCTGAGGCACATCGTTATAGTTGGCAAGCAACTGTTTGGTATCCTTGGGAAG